>Ga0181421_1000560_pt1 | contig 11015 bp, 13 predicted proteins | sample 44SPOviralmetaG_FD_130146 | JGI IMG/M metagenome (GOLD analysis project Ga0181421, IMG submission 130146) | Marine viral communities from the oligotrophic San Pedro Time Series (SPOT) site, San Pedro Channel, CA, USA - 44 SPOT_SRF_2013-06-19 | ecosystem: Environmental > Aquatic > Marine > Strait...
TAAAAAAACTTTGTTTATCTTGGTCTAAAGACTATTCATCAATAAAAAGTGTAGAAGAGTGTCCCTCTTCACCAACTTTAACAAGGCATCGTGGCGGAGTGGTCTAACGCGACCGACTTAAGATCGGTTCCTCTCAGGAGGGCGCAGGTTCGAATCCTGCCGATGCTATCGTCCTGAACAAGACATAAAACTATTCAATTTTCCCATCAGGGAATTCTTAAGTGAATAAACAGCACATAAACTCGCATTTTTAGCCGGGGGTTATGGGTTCGAATCCCATATGAAGACTTCTTCATTAGCTCAATGGTAGAGCACCGTATTAACTATTCACTGCTACACTTTGTTTTTTATGCTTTCATGGCGCAACTGGTTAGCGCGTTCGACTGTTAATCGAAAGGTTGGAGGTTCAAGTCCTTCTGAGAGCGTTTCCTGAATATGACATAAAACTGTTCAACATAAGGCGCTATGGTGGAGTGGTCTAACACGAGCGACTTAAGATCGCTTCCTCTTACGAGGGCGCAGGTTCGAATCCTGCTGGCGCTATTGTCTGGTTGAAGACATAAAACTACAGCATATTTGCCCTGCTAGCTCAGTTGGTAGAGCATACGGCTTTTAACCGTAGGGTCACGGGTTCAAGCCCCGTGCAGGGCTTAGTCATGAGTATGACTTTAAAAGACTCAAATAAGATAGGATACAGCAAGTCTTCAATTTAATACCAAATTATTTAAATTTGACATAACTGGAATGGCTGAAATCCAGCATCGCAAGATGAATGCAACACACCTATCTGCTAAGATCCTTTAGTGTAGCGGTTATCACTGTGGTCTTTGAATCCATAAACCCGAGTTCGAATCTCGGAAGGATCTATTATACGCCCCTGTGGCCAAATTGGAAAGGCATCTGACTTCTAATCAGGAGACTGCGGGTTCGAGCCCCGTCAGGGGTAACTATATTTTTTTTGTTTACTTAAACACTCTCTTTGTTTAATATATACACTTTCAATAATGGCATCACCTTCAGATTGGTACAAACATCTCAACAAATCTCCACTTACTCCACCTAATTGGGTATTTAGTGTTGTATGGCCTTTGCTTTACGCCTCTATTGTAGTATATTATGTTCTTATGATTCTCTATACATCTTGTTCAGCTTTCACATGTATTCCACTCATTTTATTCACAATACAAATGATACTTAACTTTGCATGGCCTCTCGTATTTTTTACATATGAAAAACCAAAATCAGCATTTATTATTCTACTATCTATGCTAGGATTAACAATTGCAACAGTATACTACTCTTATCAGATTAGTCTAGCATATACATATATTATTCTACCTTACTTATTCTGGATTACATTTGCTACGTATCTAAATGGATATATTGTATTATATAACTAAAATTAGTGTAGATATCGCGTTATATTTAAAAAAAAACGAAACTACCATAACTTATATAGAATGTCTGAAAAGGAAACAATTCCCTTATTAAATATAAAAAAAAATACAACAGTAAAATCCGTTCATATTTCAAATTCACCGCCACCACCTATACAATTTCTAGGTTATGGTCGCGCGGCATCAGTATGGTGTGGAAACACTAAAAAATAAATAATACTACCTAGATTATAGTTGTCTGTTTATACGTCTATACTAAAAATTGATTGATTTTATTATTACTATGTATAATGATTACACTGATACAAAAAGAACTCACATAACTACTGAACTTACATAACTAAAATTGTATAAACGTGTTTACACTATTTACAAAACACCCACACAATTATGTCTACTTCATTTGATGAGACAACCAAACGCTTTTGGGAATTTCGTCGTGAAGATAGGTCAAATCCAATTGTCGTATTATTTCTCCAAATACTCAGACCATTTTCTGGTTATTTAGATAAATATAAAATGACAAAGGACCTGATAGACAATCCAGATATTTTATCATTCAAACTACGTGAATCTGTTTACGCAGAATATACCGCAAAGGCCTGTCTTCTCACAAATACAAATTTTTTTGGAAACCGATATGATATGTTTACGGATGAGACAAATCGGTGGTATTTTTGGGAAAGAATATCATATTGCTTCAATCAAATGTATTGGGGGATTGATATCCTAGCACAACCAACAGACGACTATCAACTCAATGGAGATTCTGATCTTGTTGAACCTATTATGGAGTATGTTTCTGGATGTTTCTTTTTTGAAGCACTTACTGATCCCAAAATACTTCCGTATACTAAATACAGAATTGCTCAACTAGATTACGACGAAGCATACCAATCATGTGTTTCTATAAGAAATATTATGAAGCGAACCTACAAAGCGTATGAAAGGCTGTGTGAATATGAATGTCCGCCTTTTTACCATGAAGAAGAAAACCGTTTTCCATTCAAAACCTTCAGACTACATTATAGCGAGGAATACTACAACGAAAAATTGTTTGGTTGCTCACCAGATACCAATACACGCATCATTCCATTCATTCTTAAAAATCCTGAATTGTATCAATACCGAAAAGATACAAACTTTGGATTGATGATTTACGGACATCCAAAGGCAAGTCATGGTATGTGCAAAGAAATGATGGAAGAGCTTATAGAAATAGGAGCTGTTTATTGAAAGTCAGAAATAGTAAATAAAGATTCAACCTGATATCCCATCTTTTCTATTCTCTCTCTACCACCTTCCTTGCGATCCAATAGTACAACTATTTTTTTGATTTTATATTCTTTAAAATACTCCAAAGACTCAACAATACTAGAACCTGTAGTAAGAATATCATCTATCAAAACAATTTCATTACTTGGATTAATATTACCTTCAATCATTTTTTTTGTACCATATTTTTTCTGTTCTTTTCGCAACATTATCATTGGTATCATTTTCATCGTTGAAATTACCGAACAATACGGAATCCCTGCATAAGGTAATCCACAAATATAATAATTCTTTTCTGAATTCGGCAATAAATCAGATAAATATTTACATAAGATATAAAATATATCTGGAACTGAAATCAAAGGACGAAAATCAACATAATAACTAGATTGTTTTCCTGATTTTAGTGTAAAATTACCTACTTTAATTACATCATTTTTTTTCAATAAATCAATTAATTCTTTTTTCATTTTATGGAATTATAATTACAACTATCAATTTATCTTTAATTATATATCTTTATTACAATATTATGGATCCGTGGTCTATGGGAGCAATTGTTGCGGGTATCGTCGCTGGAACTCTAGGAACTATGACATATTTAAAAATGTGGTATATAAAAAAAAATGAAAATCTATAATATAGAATGTCAACAAGAACAGTAAGACGCGATACCCGTAATAGAAGCTCTAGACATACGCAAAGACGCAAAGAAATCACATCAAATGAGATTATAGAACAGCTAAAAAAATTTGAAAAAGAGAAAAACAAATTTGCGGATGAATTTAATTTACAAACACTTTATGAAGAAATTCGTGATGGTAAAGAAATGCTTAACGCTTTTAAACAATCAAATTTATATGTATCAATAGACAAATTTGTTAATGAATATATTAAACAAGAAAATAAGAAATTAAATAAAGTAGACCAGAAGTTACGAAAAGATATTAAAACTAAACTTCTTAATATTCCTAATAAATCAGAAAAAAGAGAATTATTAAACAAAAAAATAGAAGAATATGAAGAAATCATTGGTAAAATTAGAACTGCAATGGAACCAAAAAAATCAGACACAATATACACATTTGAATATTATTATAATAAAGGTTATGAAAATATAAGTTCATCAAACAATTTAAAAAAAGTTAAAAATGATATAGCAGACCTCCAACTATTATTTGATGATGAAGAAGATATAACAAAAAAAGAACAATTAGGTCAACAATTAGATGATAAGTATAAATTATTAAATAAGACCTTTGTTGATTTTGCTTTCGTTGATTTATTAGCACGAGGATTTGAAACTCCAGTATCAGTAAAAGAAGATATGTATTATAGCCTAATGGATTACATTCAGAAATTACTTCAAAGATTAAATCCAAGATTAAATCCAAGTGGTGAAAATATGCGAGCATCTGGAAAAAAGAAAACAAAAAAACGACAGTATCGCCGTAAAATAATTAAATCAAAACATAGAAAAAAATTGATTTAGTTAATATTATTTTTTCAATTTATATACCTTATAACACTATATTATGGATCACACATATATACTTGAAGCTACAAACAAAAAATCTACTTATGAAAAAGAAGAATGGCATCATATACTTAAAAACGGAGCAAAGGTTATAGTTTATATTACAACATATTATCGCTGGGGAACATTTACAGCAACACTCACTAAAAATGAACTAAAAGAAATAGAAAACTTAGATACTGTTATTATTAATAATTATGATGATTTTGAAATGATTGACATGATAGATGGCTGTAGTATGTATATAGAAATAGATGAAGAAAACATCTATACTAAAAAGGAACTACTAGAAATTAAAAATTTGATGTACTGTTACAATGGAACTGAATATACATCTATTGAAGATGCGGAAGAAGAATCAGAATTTGATATTTGTGAATTTGAACAAAACGGTTGGGAATCGTATGATTGTGAATATGGAATTGTAGGAGGTTGTCATATCACAGATAATCCTTAAAAATTGATTCTTGAATTATTTAATACAGTTTAAACATATATTAGCTATAAAAGATATGCTTATAAGATTGTTTAATTACGAAACATATACAAATATGAATCTACTAAATGTAAAAGATAATATGTTCTTTAGTTTCATTATTCAACTATTTCATATGATTAAATTTTATGGATTTTGGATGATAGTACATTATGCCACTACCCACATATACTCATATATGTGCACTCCAAAGAGCATTATAGGATTTATTACATCACCTTTACTAGCGATTTCACCTGTCTGTAGAGCTGTAGATTGGATGCGAACTATATCCATTTATACAATTGAAAATATGTGGTATATATTCGGCATATGGTTCTCAACACATATGACCGGATTATTTAGAGGTATTACGCAACGTATTAATCCTCGTTAATATTTTACCATTCTAATAATTTAGAGGGAAAATTACCACCAAAACAGCGTTTACAACTAGACTCTGAAATTATTGTATTTAAATCGCTCATTTCTAAATATTGTAAACTATTTACATTTAATATATTTTCTATTTCATGTACTGATTTATTATAAGCTATCAGTTCGTTATGTGTGGGTATATCAATTCCAAAAAAACAAGTATCGCGAATAGGAGGCGATGGAATTCTAATATGTATCTCATTCACCTCACATTCTCTTAATAATTCTATAATACGCTTCATTACATTACCTCGCACAATTGTATCATCTACAATAATTACGTTTTTACCTCTCAAATTTTGGTGATCATATATGAATTTTTTATTACATACGATCTTTCGTTGTTCATCATTACATTGTATAAACGAACGATTCACATCACTTCGTTTTTTTATCCACGTTTCAAATGAAAAATCCATTTCAGACGCATATGATTTTGCGGAAATTATCCCGGAATCAGGAATTCCAATTACATAATATTTGTTTGAATTATCAAATACATCATTTTTTTTATCACGAATAGCTAGAGTTTTACCGAGCGCCTGTCTTACCAGTTGAACGGAACGATTATCAACACAACTATTTGGTTTTAAAAAATAAATATATTCAAATGAACATATCGCATTACATGTTTTAGACTTTTCTGAAGAATAAATCTTATTACATTCCTTATGAAAAATATGAAAGATTTCTCCTGGATTAACATTATCATAAAAATTAAAACGATGAAGGGCACTACTTTCTGAAGCAACGCAAAAATCATTTCCGTCTTTACCTATTACAAGCGGTCTTACACCATATCTATCTCGCACAGCATAGATACCTTGTGATGTCAATATTAATAAACAATATACGCCAGGTATTGTATCTAACAATTCAACTAAAATATCTTTCCACGTATTTTTATTACTTTTGTTAATTGTATCTATAATATATTTAGTATCTTGAATTGATAGTTCTTTCGGTATGTTTCCATTATGAGCTAAAGTATATTCACCTAAATGATTTTTTGATGAAATAGGTTGAATTTCTCCCGTATCTGTTGCATTGCCAGATGTGCAATAACGAACGTGTCCTATACCACTATTTACATAGGTATGATAACTATTTGATATAATTGGTTTTACTAGTCCTAAATGTTTGTGCGTTTCAATTCCCTTAGTGTTAACTAATGAAATCCCAAAACTGTCTTGACCTCGATGTTGAAGAAGTGATAATCCTGTATGTATATCGTTAATACATTTGCCACTAATTTCATTATATACTCCGAATATACCACACTCTTCTTTCATTATTATAAATATTTATGTATAACTTGCTTTATATTATTATAAATTGTTTTATATTATTATATTTTGATTATATATATATACGTAATGACCAAAAAAATACAAAATTCACATATCGTAACAATGTGTGTATTGAGTGCTGTTTATATTACATATGCTGCTATGACTATATCATCAATACAAGCATTAGGAATTACCGAATTACTTACACAACTACTTGCACCATTAAGTAGTATAGTTGGTTCTAGCATTAATGTAATTATATCAATTTCAAGTAATATTGTTGTTGAACTAATGGGACTTATGAGTGTAGCTGGAGAACAGGTAGTTACAATTATATTACCTATCATAGGAGAATATATCGGAAAGCTATGGGGTATAGTATATCCTTATATTACGTTAACTGGTTCCGTAGCATGGCTTGCTAGATTTTTTCCAAACCCAGATTCTGAAGACAGTTTTCTTAGTAAAATAGGATTATCTAAATTATTATCTGAATTATCACCAAAAGGAAGAAGAGAAAATATTATTACATTTACAACTGATATTTTAAAATCTGTAAATGATGGATACAATATGATAATGAATTTTACATCATCAGGAGGCTCAAAAGCTGACAAAATACAGAATAAGATTGAAAACGCATTACTAACTGGCAAAAAAACTGTTACAAAAGGATTTTTAAATATGAAAAATTATGTTGAATCCGTACATTACCGTTTATATTATATGATATATGATAGTTTATATAAATTTATGAAAGTTGAACCATATACCCCCCAAGACTACCAACATTGGATAGTAGGAACAATGAGTGTATTTGCTGGAACAAAATATACTACAGCAAGAGAATCCTCTTTTATTTCTAGAAAAAGAACACACAAAAAAAAAAGATTACAAAAAGGGTCAGTTAAACCATTAACAGGAACTGTACGTCCCAAAACACAACAAAAACGAAGGGGTAACCCAAGTAGACCTATATCTCGTTCAGCATTAAAGTCTAACACTCCTAGATTAAGACGAACATTATCTACAGCTATGTATCCAACTACCGAACGTATCGGTTATAGATCAGAAGGTAAAAAGAAACAATAAACATTTTTTTATTTTGAAATTGTATTTATCTAAATTAATATACAATATCTATATTCAATATATACATTATGAATGAAGAACAACTTACTCACTTAAAACTAGCAAATGAGGATACACCAATATTTACACTGGAAGGTTTAAAAACTCTTTGTAAAGTTGTAGATGTATATGATGGAGACACTATAAAAATTGTTTTTTACTACAAAGACGATTTATTAAAATGGACAGTGCGTTTATGGGGTATTAATACTCCTGAATTACGCCCTTCATTAAAACTTGCGAATAGAGAAGAAATTATAAGAAAAGGAAAAGAAGCGCGTGATTATGTAATTGATATGTGTAAAAAGGTTGATAATTTAGTTTACTTTGATTGTATGGGAAACGACAAATATGGCCGATTACTTGGAAAAATATACTTAGATAAAGATTATACAGTTAGTATAAATGATTTATTAATAAAAAATGAACATGCTGTTGAATATATGCGTTAGTTTTGCATATAATGGGCTCGACGGGGAATTGAACCCCGGACCTCTCGCACCCAAAGCGAGAATCATACCACTAGACCACCGAGCCGGATGCCTCAACGGGGAATCGAACCCCGGGCAATTGCTTGGAAGGCAACTATGTTACCACTACACCATTGAGGCTTAAATGTGTCATATAGACAGTCTGCCCTATATGGGGTTCGAACCCATGACCTTGGCATTGCTTACGCGTACAAAAAGAGGAATCGCACCTCTACAAGCATAACACTTCAATGTGTGTTATAAGTACCACGCTCTAACCAACTGAGCTAATAGGGCAATATGGCTGGAACTAAGTTCCAAGAGGCTCAGAAGGGAATTGAACCCTTGACCTTCAGTTTACAAGACTGACGCTCTACCACTAAGCTACTGAGCCATATTCAGAGAACATATGTTAAATTAAAAAACAGTCTATTTGCTGTTCGCTCTCTTACACTTATTACTGTGTTCTCTTCTTTAGGTAAAGAAAAAAAATTGATTACTGTATCGCATATAAGGATTACTCATATACGATATTTACAACATACGAATATGACACAGCCCCAAAATAAGCTAGTCTTTTATGATTTTGAAACAACTGGTCTGAATCCATACAGTGACGATGTTATTGAATACTCATTTCTTTCTAACGGAAAGGCTATTCACAATCTCGTTTCAACAACACAAGTCCCCCTTTCTGATATTGTAGTAAAAATCACGTCAATTACAACAGATATGGTTAAGGAAGCATCACCGTTGATGGAACATAAAGAGGCTATTCTTAATATACTTAAACTAGAAAATCCTGATGATAAACAGTTTCTCGTTGCACATAATAACAATCGTTTTGATAGATTCTTTCTTCAACGTATGCTCCGTGAATTCGGAACAAGCACTCGTGAACTCAATATCTATTTCCTAGACACGATGGATATTGGAAAGTACACTATGCCATTTATGCGCTCTCTTAGTCTTAAAACACTCTGTAAATATTTTCAACTGAGTGAAGGAACACATCGCGCTCTAGCTGATACAACAGCACTTGAAAATGTATACTATCAGCTTGTTATGCGACTAGCTAAAATAGAAAATAAAGAATCTACAGAACTCTTGGCGAATCCTCAACTTGTATATGATATTATGTATGTCTAACTTTCATCTTCACTATCAGGTAAAAATTTTAATTGATCTAATTCCTTTTCTTCATATGATTTTTTATTTTTATTTAATTTCTTTTTAGGTATAAGAGATTCATGACCGACTTTACGATAATGCAATACTTCGTCCCAAAATGATCGCAATCCCTTTTCAACCCTATTCCATAGAATACGGTCTCTTTTTACTAGTATACAACTATACTCTTTTAGCACCCAATAATTAACTGCGAGAAAATCGTCATTTTTGCTCAAAATCTCTGATGATACCCTACAAATCCAGTTTTTTAGTGATTTTCCTTTCAAACAATCATCATAGCTCGCATATTTATACCCTTCTTTTCCCTTCAAATTATCATAGTAAGAAATGAGCACTCCTTTTTCCATTTTATTTTTCTGGAAATTGTGATTCAAATCATCACCAACATTTTCAAAAAACTCTTCTTCATCCACTTCTTTAATCACACATTGTAAAAAGTCACACCATTCTAAATCGCATACTTCTAGTTGACCTTGAACCTGTAGATGGTAATATCCAGGAATCGTTCCATTTAATACACGACTCAAAGGACACTTAATTTCTAGCATCCTACCTACTAAATTTTTATTTTCACTTGTATAACAGCATATACCATCGGGAGACGCTCCAAGATAATCTAGTGTAGGATGAGGAATACACCCATATTCTCTCACTTTTACACTACGTCTTTTTTCATAAATAGCAATCGCTACATCTTCAAACTTTACACCGTGTATAATTGCTGCACCTGCTTTAAATGGCATATTCTCACCACACTTTTTACGAATCAAACGCTTCTTATCGCTATAAGGATTTACGCCAACTGCCGTCCCAAAATCACTTGCGGTAAGTCTTGTCTTACGAAAAGCATACCACTCCTCACTTCTTTGTGCTGGTTGAGGAAGACTGTCTAAATACTTGATTTGCTGTTTTAACTTACTCACTTCATCCTCATTATATACTGGTTCTTCAAGTATTTCACGCTTCATAATTTCCTCTACTATTCTTGCTTTACAAATAGATTCAAAATCTTTCTGTAACCATTCTTTTGTTGTAAATAAAGCAAATGCTGTATGATATACTGATTCTATAAATGCATCTAATGATTCTTCGTCAGTAAATACTTCCCTGTCACATTCATGTGCTGTCATATGATCATATACAATAGCACCAATATAATCCATGATTTCTTTGTTGCGCTTTTGCGTTGCTGTAATGTCACTATCATCTACATCAAGTAGAAGTTCTTGATACAACCATATAAGTAAATGAGACATCAATTTTTATTCTTATTATAATACTTATATCTTCTTTAAAGCATAATGATTTATGCATGTATTTATTCATCAACTAAAAGAATATAGTAATTTGAGGGATTTGAGTGAAACTAGCAATATTGCTGAAATTAAGTATTAAAAAAATAAAAAGTGAAAATAAAAAACTGAAAAACTTAAAAAATGAAATAAAAAAAACTGAAAAAACAAAATTGATACTATAAGATAATGTGTAAAACTAGCAATAATATTATAAAAGTTAATGTATATTGTTATAGCTAAAAAAGTGTGCTGGAAAATTGCTGGAAATAATAAATATTTCTGCTCCCCGAGGCCCTTGGGGAGCAAGAATAAAAAAACCAATTTAAATATTTTAAGAGTAAAAAAAAGTAATAACAAAGATGTGTTAGTTTATAATAATTTCATATATTATGATAAGGATTTCTTATAGTTCATTTTTTATTTTTTCATTTTTTTTTTGTAATTTTTAGGCTTTTTTGGACTTTTTTTCGTCCAAAAATGACTATTTCCAGCAATTTCCAGCAATTTCCAGCAA
>Ga0181421_1000562_pt1 | contig 11008 bp, 17 predicted proteins | sample 44SPOviralmetaG_FD_130146 | JGI IMG/M metagenome (GOLD analysis project Ga0181421, IMG submission 130146) | Marine viral communities from the oligotrophic San Pedro Time Series (SPOT) site, San Pedro Channel, CA, USA - 44 SPOT_SRF_2013-06-19 | ecosystem: Environmental > Aquatic > Marine > Strait...
AAGGAACTCACTAATAGTGTTATTTCTAACCCTCAGTGAGAATTGATTTTCAAAAGTCATTAATCAAATGTAAGTCTTATAGGTTCTTTGCGAATTGTTAATTTTGGAATCAATTCCGCTTTATTTATTTTTTTTTGCTCTAACATCTTTTGCATCCTTTGGGATATATGAGGTGTTATTTTATTCCTTAGTTTACTATCCTTATTAAACTCCCCAATCGCCCTACGACAAGTAGATATATCACCGTGCTGAGAAACCTTCAATGCTAATAAATATAATTCATCAAAATCCTTGAAAGATGTGTTTGTTAATAAATAACCATTACGACAATAATTTAATATTATTTTTGCATCGTGGATTATCTCCTGCTTCTCACGATAATCTAATCCTGTATTTGATCTCGGTCTTTCTAAAAGATAAGCAAGTTCACTCCAAGAATTAATCTCCTCATATAAACAATTCCAATCAAAAACCTGATCCGTATTTATTAACTGAAAATATACTTCATTTGATATATCCTTCTTAGATAACTCTTTTGCATCTTCTATATCTATCTGAAAGACCTTGATTATCTCTAGTAAATCCTTCTTTGTCCACGATTTATCAATCATTATAAGATATGTAAATAAAAAAAATATATGATATTTCAAATGCGGCGAGTCACATTTAAAAATAAAATCTTGATTAGAATATATGACCCAAATAGCTTTCCTTGTCCCAGCCACTACCAACCGAAGAGATTGGAAAGATTACACCGAAACAGACCTATATATGTTTCTGCTGAAATCCCTAGAAGACCATCCTCCAGACGGCGTACAAATTACAATGCTAATCGGATACGACGCAGAAGATACGATGTATTCTGTTGCGGAGAATCGTATGAAATTCAATGCTGTCTTTGATAATATTATCCTTAAATGGTATGAATACGATGCATCTTATAAAGGAAAACCTACTTGGATATGGAACTCTTTGGGAGATATTGCTATCAATCAAGGTTTTGAATGGATGAAAGTACTCGGTTCTGATATTCTTACCCCTAAAGATAAAGGATGGGTTGGGAAAATGATTAATGACTTAAAGAAAACTAAGAAAATAGGTATCGCCGGTGGGGACTCCGGTAATCCAAATCTTCCTATGACTCAATTCCTAATCCATAAAACTCATATACAAACCTTTGGATGGATATTCCCACCACAGATTCACGCTTGGTTCTGCGACGACTGGATTCAAGAAATATATCCTAAGAAGTTTGTTCACTACTCACCTATGTTAAAACTATCCAATGTCGGCGGAGCTCCACGATATGATCCTAAAAATGATAGACAACTATGTGATATGCTCCTTAAAAGACATAAACCCGCTGTTAATCGTCTGATAAATAAATTATCATCACAATAATAATTTATAAGAATATTTAAGAATGCCCCTCAATAAAACTCCTAAACCTATTGACGTATTATCACAACAAGTAAAAGACCTACAATCTGAAATCGGTAAAATGAAATGTGAACTATTAGATCTTCAAGAAAAAATTAAAATTAAAGAAGAAAAGTTTGAAATCGTCTCAAAAAAAGAAACAACAGGATGGTGGTATTCTTAAAAATCGCGGTTTTTAATCCTGTTTTTTTATATATGCTTTTAATAAATGATTATCGGACAGATTTATATCCTCACATCTAAACTGACGGAAAAATGCTATGTCGGTTCTACCACATATAAATATCTAAGTCAAAGATTTAATACTCACAGAGTTGATTACAAATCCGGCACGAAAGATTATAAAGGTTTATTCGGATATGATAAAGAAGGTAACTTTATTGAACCTGAAATAAAACTTCTTGAAAAAGTAAAGTGTGAAACTAAAGACGAATTACATATCAGAGAACAGGAATGGATTGATACCTTTGAAGATTTATGTATTAATAAAAAAAGAGCATACGCAACGCCTGAACAAAAATTACAAAGTTTTAATGCCGCTGTTAAAAAGTATCATTGTTCCGACAAGGGTAAATTATCTATGAAAAAAGCTAATCTAAGATACTCTATCCAAAGACTTCAAGTAGAAATTACCGATGAAACAAATCCAATTATTCAACAAAAAGAAGATATAGATCACGACCTTGCAAAATATCTCGCACTCTGCTACGAATCTATTGATAGCAATCATAAAGATATGTATTGCGAAATAATTGATAGACAATCAGCAATCGCAAGAATAGAAAAAAAACATAATAAAAAAAAAGAGACTCTCCAAAGATATTTAATTGAATTATCTGAATTATGTCCTGAAGATCCGTTGTTAAATTAAAAATAAAATCTTGATAAGATTATAATGCCGAAAAAGAAGAAAGGTTCTGTCAAAATAGTTGACTCACAAGCAGAGCAGTGGCCGAAGATTTCCATCCTTACTCCTCTGTACAATAGGAATAAATGGATTCCACTTATGATTTGTAATCTGGAATCTTTTGACTATCCTCCAGAACAAATTGAATGGTGCATCCTTGACTCTAAGGATGGAGAGGAAGATGTACGTTTTTTGGAAAATCAAATGATAATTGATCTCTTACAAAAAAGATTAGGTAGAATCAAATTGAATTATAAATACATTCCTCAGAAGATGACTATTGCTGAAAAAAGAACTTATTTAGCAAAGAATATGATGTCACACAATTGGTTTGCTAATATGGATAGCGATGATATCTATTTCCCCCAATATCTCAAATATTCTATTCAAAATCTAAAGGTTGCTAAGAAGGGATTATCATCTTCTAATCAAATGCTTTTCTTATTCCCTCACTATGATTATAAAATCTGTGCTATACAATGTCAAGCAATCAGGCAAGTGCACGAAGCGTGTATGGTGGGGACAAAGAAATATCTAAGGTCTATGAATTATTTTGATAAAAAAGCAGAAAAAGGTGAGGGAGCGAGTGTTGTAGACGGCAATGAAAAGAATGTTCTTAATTTAGATATTCAACATCTAATGATATGTGTATGTCATAATAATAATACTTGCTCTAAGGAAATGTTTAAGGAAACAAATGTTCAAGATGCAAAATTGGCCGGGACTCACGTTGACGTTGTTCGGAGTGTTATGGCGACTGAAGTTCAACGGGGTTTTAAAGATAATGCCCCTCATAAGGGTTCTACCAATACCCAGACTGACGTTGCCTCTCCCACTTAACTACCTTATGACATTCATAACATCTCTTCCTTTTAAGATTCCAACTTTCCTTCGGACCTCCACAATCCGAACATAATTTCTTTTTTTCATTCTTTATCTGTTTATCACAATCAAAACAGATATTACTCTTTGTCCTCCTGTGGGGAGCCATACACATCGAACAAGTCCTTCCCTGAACATTCTCAGGTAAAAATCTCTTAATACATTCTGATCCAATACATAGCAATAAATCGTTATCTTTATCTGTGATAAAATAATGTCTTTTGATTGGATGTCCGCAGATGCACTCATCAGGGATATCTTCTCCATATGCTTGATAAGGTTGCTGACCTTTGAATAGACTCATAAAATAATTCAAAGGACCCGTCCCAGCATTATCATCCCCTCCAGCATATTTCCATCCACTTTCCTTTATCTCTGTCAAAGTGAGATCATATTCTTTCAATCCATCAATAAATCTTTGCGAGACGCTGTCCATCTTATAAACAAATAATTAACGTATTTTATTTTTAAATCAAATTTATTATATAATGAGCGAATCAACAGGAGCTATGGAGCAATTCAATATTAATGAACTTGCTGGTGCGACTGGATTAATTTTGGGAGCCGTTTCAGGTATTTTGGTGGTGATCTTCAAGAGCAGGTGTTTTTGCAAGTTTCGTGTTGGGATATCAGATAAATACTCGCTCTGTATGTGTGAGCGTAAGCCTCCCCCAGATTCTCCTAGAGATATTGGAGGCGACAGCTCAGACGCAGAAGACCCTAAAACCGAAGGTTCCAAGGAAGACCCTAAAGACCCTAAAACCGAAGGTTCCAAGAAAGTTCCCAAACCTCCTAAAAAAATAAAGGATGAAGATATCCTTCCTTATCCGGATGAAAATCCATAATTATTTTCTCCATAAGATTATAAATGCTTATTTCTATTTTAATCCCAACTCTTTTGGAAAGACTTGATACTTATAAATCTATGGTGGAAGACCTATACAAACAAATCAAAGATAATGATCTTTCAGATAAAGTTGAAATAATATCTATTTGTGATAACAGAACTATCCCTCTTGTTGAAAAACGTAACCATCTTCAAAAATTAGCAAAAGGTAAATATTTTACTCACCTTGACGATGATGATAATTTTGCATCTGATTATTGTAAGAGACTCACAGACTTTATTCAGAAATTAGAAGAAAAAAATGAAGAAGTTGATATCATTGCCTATGATCAAAAATGTTTTGTCAAAGATGATATTTTTATTTTAGAACCTCACATCAATGCCCCTCTTCAAATGATAGAACCACACGAAAAATATGATTTAAAAGCATTGTATCGTTTTCCCTGGCAGTTTCATTTATTTCACAAAAGATTTATTGAAGTTTATCGGACGGAAAGTGATTCACCTGATAAAATTAAAAAACCCGCGATGTATGACGATTTAAACTGGTTGAAGAAAGTTCAATTAGAATATCCTGAAAAGATGGCTGTTATTGAAAATTATATCGGACACGAATATCATTTTGAAGATCCTTCAAAAACTACTACTCAATAAAAAAATGTTTGTGAGTTCATAAAGATGTCTAAAATTGTTACAGTCGGTAAATTGAAAGCGATGATGGAACCCAAGCTGATTGAAGGAATGAGTAATGCTGATTTGAAAAAAGTATATCTCAAAACTTTCAAGGGAGTAAAAATGATAGATACCCCTGAGAACAGAAAGAAGTTTAAAACTATGTTTGCTAAAGAACTCAGAAAAAGTAAAAGGAAATCCGCTAGGCCGAAGCCAAAGACAATCACTGCTACCCAGGTACTAGGTCTTTCAGGAGCAAAGGAATTGAAAGCATCCGATATTGCTGCTCCCTTGAGAGCATACAATAAACAGGCGAATGCATCGCCTGAGTTAGGAGCGGCTCTTCCGACTCCACAGAAAGCATTGACATTTATTAAAAAGAGTATGAAATAGGATAAGTCTGTGGTTACTGTTCCAGACAAAGCAAAGGGAGCAATTCCACAGATTAAAAAAAATAAAACCGCTTACGGCAAGGAAGCCGATAAGGCTGAACCCGACAAGGTCTCCAAAGCATCTGTGAAAAGGGATTGGACTATCGTATCTGATAATTGCTACGGAGTCGCATATATGAAGGCATTAAATAAACCCTATGATTCTCCCTTCTTCTCTATGTTTATCTATGCTCCCGATTACATTACGTTATTGGAGAACTTTGATGAATATATGAAATTAACTCCCGTCGCACAACCCACATCTTCTGAAGATAAGTTTGGAGGAAAATCAAAATATAGAAGAGTAATATCAAAGTATCCTGTGCTATTACTCAAAGGATCTAAAGGTGATGTGGAAATACACTTCGCCCACGAAAAACAATCTCCTCAAGAAGCAATTAGAAAATGGACTAGTAGGTCTTCCAGGATGAATACTGGACCTGGGGCCAAGAATGATATGTTTGTCAAGATGGATGATAGAGATAAGTTTACTGTTGAATTAGGTAAAAGATTCCTTGCATTGAAACAATTTCCTCACAAGAGATTATTTGTTTCACAGAAATATAAACAATCCTTAGGTAGTCTAAAAGATGTAACTGTTATGGATTTTAAAACCCAAGGACCTATTGGAACTAAAACCGAAAAATTATATCCTGTTCCTCGTTAATTATTTTATTTTAATTTAAATCTTCTTTTATACGCTGAGATTGATGCCGCCTTTGTTTCCTTGTCCCACAGTATCCACCGACTTAACGCTCCGGCCGTCATTGGTGCATCCCAGTTCTCCCTCTTACGGTGCCTGTCTAGGTATCTTTTTCTTTGTTCTTTATTTTTCGTTTTTGTATAGTCCGCCATTCCTCGGGATCCGAAGTGCGTTGTCCGCGAGCGTCCGTTATCTAACTGAAAGACAGCCATCATCTTCTTCTCGGGTTTAGTTGATTTAGTTATTTTTACAGATATGGGTTTTGACATTATTATAAAAGATATCATATAAAAAAAATCTATGGTGATAACAAATAAAGACAAATATAATGCTAAATATGGTTTTCCCAAAGGCACTTCTCACAGTAAAAAAGACATTTCAAAAAAGACTGGAATCCCTGTACGAATATTGGACAAGGTATATGATAGAGGCTCTGCTGCCCGAAGAAACAATCCTAGCAGTGTGCGAAGAGCGTCTGATGCGAGGAAAGTGGGCGGTAAATCTCTCCAAGGCAAGATGAGCGCGGCACAGTGGTCTTTTGGGCGAATCTATTCTTTTATTATGAAGGGAAAAGGCACGTGGAAAAAGGCAGACAAGGATTTAGCAGATGAAGTCAAAAGTTTGAAAATTAAAGGTTTTATGAGATAAATTAAAATATTTGTTATCATTATAAAATGTCATCATACGCCGCAGATTCCCCAGCACCCGAAGCCGCTCCCCCCTCAGGGCCAGCTCCCGCCCCTAAGCCGAAGAAATCTAAAGCAGGTCCTAGAGCAATGTCCGAGAAGCAGAAGTCAGATCTAAAAAAGCATATGGATAAACTCAAGGATGGAGGTATGTCTGCGACTGACGTTAAATCTCATCGTATGAAGATGATGGTTAGAATGAAAAGAGGGATGAGTGTTTCGGCTGCTCATTCCGATATCGGCAAAAAGTAATCTCGTCTATATTTAAGAAATTAAATGTTTTATTTATTAATATGAATCTTAAACAAGGAGTATTTGTCAAGAGACTTGACGATGATAGTCCTTTAACACCTGGAGAATGGCCAACTACTTCTCAACATAACAAAGATATCTTTAAAGAGATCCAACCTAATAACAAGATGATGAAGAAGATATATCAAGTGTTATATTATGAAAGATCTAAGATGCCTCCTTCAGAAAGATCCACAGTCACGTGTGTTTACGATATTAAAATTACTCCAATGCTTTTAAGAAGAATATTGGAACAATCTCTAAAAGGTAGATATAATCACGCACGTCATAGATATAAGACTTTTTCACAAGATGATTATCAAAAGAAAATAGAGTTAGAAGCAAAAGATACAATTAATTATAAAAGATTGAATGTCAAGCGTCAGAAGATAGAGATAACTTTTGACTAATGATTTCCATAAGTTTCTCTATCTGTTTATCTTTTTCTGTTATCTGTTTATCTTTTTCTGTTATCTGTTTATCCTTTTCATCTAATTGCTCTTCTAGGACATCTATTGCATTTCTTGTATTGGAAGCATTGGATTCAACGATTTCATCCATTCTAATTCTTTCTTGTTTATCTCCAATGGTTTTGGATTTATTAATTTTATCTTTCTCTTGTTTTCGTGCTAACTCATAGTATCCACGATAAATAACTTTATCCATATTCTCTTTCATTTTCCTTTTATGATTAGACTTATTGCCGGAACTCTCTGTGCGATTTATGCGATTAAATATATTGACAATCGAGTCAATATTATCCTCAACCCAATCCTGATCCACTTTCATTATACTATTATCAACATTATTTTTTAAGTGAATAAACCAATAGTGTCAAAACTAATCCCTGGTTTAAATCAATATTTATAATTGGTATGTAAAATTATATTACCTCTAAGAGACTTTTGAAAATCAATTCTAACTGACAGTTAGAAAAAACACCATTAGTTAGTTTTAAGGATTTTGATGTATTCTGTTTAAAAAAGCGGGTTTTTTAAGTATTTCGCATTGCTGATTCATAGGCATCGTTCAGAGATTTAAAGTCTTCTTCATTTCCACCTTTATCAGGATGGTGAACGCGACACAATTTATAATATGCTTTCCTGATAATACTTTCATCATCAGTTTTATTTATCTGCAAAATCTTCCAAGGATTTGATTTATTAAAGTATGTTGATTCTTCTTCTTCAACAAAAGGATCAAAGAAAGGATTTGACCTATCTCCATATTCATAATAATCATCTTCTGAGCGATGATATTTGCTCCATTTAGATTCTCTATCCATTCCAGGGGGATGATATCCATTCGGACTCCAACCTGGATATGCATCCGCTCCCATAATATCTATTTTAATATCCAGATTTATTTTTAGGTAGTTCAAAAATATCTTTTTCTTTAACTTCCTTTGATTTTTTGATTGATTCTTCCACCTTTAAATTGTTAATATGAAATACGTGTTTAGGGGAATTATACATAGAAGTCATCGGAGTCTTATCTTTTACTTTCTGTCTCTTTGGTTTGCGGGAAACTTTAGATCTTTTAGGCATTTTATAATTTGACTAATTTTATTTTTTTATTGTTATCATTTATAAATATGTCATTGCTGATAACATCTTCTCAGTCCAAAACAAATACTAATGCTATCGGTCTGGAAGACCCTTCTCACTATACGAACCACTTGAGAGGGTCCTTACAAATAAAACCTAATTCTCAGATTGCTGTTGATAGTGTAAAGATTAATCGTGATCCGTTGCTTGATTTCCAGGATGGTGTTGTGTCTATGTTTTGGTTTGGTGAAAGACTAGACCAAAAAAGATTCAATGCTCAGAATACGGCAATAGACCAAGTGACATCGTGGCCGATAGTTCAAGAAAATACTATTAGAAGTTCTGTTGGTATTGCTGATTTTCAAGAGGGTTTTAGACTTATGATGAGAGAAGCATATTGCTATCATCCTGAAATAAATACAAGTCATACTCAGAATGCATCTCTAATCACAAAAAAGACATTAGGTTCGGGAGTCCTTGATGGATTTGATTTTAAGTTTCAACAAAATGTAAGTGTTCCCGCTAAATCTCTCCCTGTTGATGCCGAAATAATTAATGTTTTTCAGGCTAGTCCTGCTCCTGTATATTCACCGACGAGTGGAAGTATTACTAGTAAGGATGACGATACATTAGTGTTATGTGCTTGTGAAGGGGCGAGTAATGGTCCTATATCTTTGAATAATGGTTCAGTAACTTTCAATGTTTCAAACACACGGCAGGACACCGCGGCCTCTACAAGACAATTTGCTGTAGGTCTTACAAGGGCATACGACCACACAGATGCTCTTCCTCATTTTAGGGATAAGTTTGGTTTGGAAGAGGACTTCGGATTGGGTCAGGATAAAGATGTATTCTTTGATTTTGCGGCATCATCAGATGGGGATGGTAAGTTAAGATTATATCATTTCGTCAAGCAATATGATGGACTCTTTGAGGATGAAATGGGTGGAGTAATGGAAGAAATTATTTATTATAACAAAAACAACGATGCTGGTAGTGTAAACAATGGGAGCAACTCTTCTTTTGCGAGTGGTAGTCCTATCAATGTTTCTGAAGTTACAGAACTAACTTTCAATTGTCAGAATGAAGTATTAACTGTGACGGATCAGAATGCTTCAGTAATCATTACAGTGAATAAATCGGATAGTGCATCTTTTGTAAGACAAATCCCTAAACCTATTAATCAATCTTGCTGGAAGATGTATCCACAAGTATATTTATATGAAGTGGATGACGTAATTGCGATAACCGCTTATCATCCAAGAAACGGGACAACAATGGATAGTAATTTATTCTATGGTAAAGGGGACTGGCAAGCGAGGTGTCACGGAGATTATTATACTGGTGATGAATATGAACAAGATCCTCAAAAACAAGTTGTTTGGCAGGGAAGTTTCTTTTGGCCGAGTCTTCTAGAAAGTCGGGGGTGGGGATTACAAACTTCAACCTCTAGTATTCCTAAAACTCCTTATCAGGGAGTTGATGGAACTCTTATGAAAGATTTTGAAAATATATTCCTTGTAGGAAGGAATGATATTTATTTGAAGGATATGCCGATTAATCAATGGCAACCGAACAATGCAAGACAATTGGGAATGTCCCCGTATACAATCTTCCCTCCAATTACCTCAATATCGGCGACACTCGGTTCTTCTTTCGCAAGTGATCAGCCTCCGGCAACAACCAGTCAATCTTCTGCTTTTATTAGACTTCCAAGATTTACTCATACAACTTTCAATGCGGGTAAAGGATCTATGTCTAAGATTATAAGTATGATTCCTAGATTTGATAATGCGGGGAATGAAACTGGAGCATTATTTTTCAAAGAATCAGATCGCCTATATGTGGATTTGGATAACAGCGATACTATCAATGTCACAGACATTGCGGTAGATATCGTAAGAAAGGATGAAACATTTGTGGAAGATTTAACAGGTTCAACGGAAGTTGTGTTTCATATAAGGGATAAACCAAAGATGTAAAAGATAGATGAATATTTCTTTATCTTTTATTAAATTGATTTCTATCTTCTATTTTTTTCTAAGCATATCACATAAATATGCCGAGTAAACTTCCTGGGATTGAAATGCCTCCTCCTCAACCAGAGCCTCCACAAGCACCAGTAGTCGATCCAATTGATACAATCCTAGATGAGTTAGGTGAAAAGGATATTCCCTCTGACGATGATGTAGAAGGTGAGATTGTTCCCGTAGAACCCAAACCTTCTTTTGAAGAAGATGAAGTATTTAATACAAAAGAAGATGAACAACCCCAACCAGCGACCACTTCAGAAACAGGAGAAGTCCCAGAGCCACAGAAGAAAGGAAGACGTAAGTATCAGCGTAAGGGAGAGATGACGGAGAAGCAGAAAGCTCATTTAGAAAGGATTAGGGCAAAAGCACTTGAAAATAAAAAGAAACGTAAGGAAGAAAAGGAAGCATTACAAAAAGAAAAGAATGAAGCATTAGAAGAGAAGCGTGAGAAGAAGAGATTAGAACAAGAGCAGAAGAAGCAAGAACAGGATGTAGAACGTCAGTCAAAGGAATCTGAAAGACTTGCTCAGGCAATGAGTGCGAATATGTATAGCAAACAAGATTTAGAA
>Ga0181421_1000570_pt1 | contig 10908 bp, 15 predicted proteins | sample 44SPOviralmetaG_FD_130146 | JGI IMG/M metagenome (GOLD analysis project Ga0181421, IMG submission 130146) | Marine viral communities from the oligotrophic San Pedro Time Series (SPOT) site, San Pedro Channel, CA, USA - 44 SPOT_SRF_2013-06-19 | ecosystem: Environmental > Aquatic > Marine > Strait...
AACTTCCAATTATCCCATCCTCCGTGGTCTCTTATAAATTTATATACTTCTAAATTATATAATTTACTCTTTTTATTATTACAACTAGTTTTGTGAGCGTTTTTTCTTGTTCTTAAATTAGTAGTAGAACCAATATAAATGTCTTTTATATTAGGGTCAATACATTCAATTCGATAAATGCAACTAAAATTCATTAATTATAAATGATAGTAATTATAAATAATTCAATTTTAATTTAAATATTATTTTCTAGTATTACTATATAATGGGATTAAAAGATTATGTTATAGCTATTCCATCTTATAAAAGAGCAACTACTTTAAATGATAGAACTTTAAAATTATTACAAGAATATGATATAGATAAAGAACGAATTTTTATTTTTGTCGCGGATCAAGAAGAAAGGGAGATTTACGAGAATACTATAGATAAATACTATAATAAAATTATTGTTGGAGAACCTGGAATAAAAAATATTAGGAATTTTATGCCAAACTATTTCCCAGAAGGCCAACACATTGTTTATATAGATGATGATATTTATAGAATAGAAGAATGCATTAATGATGATTTTATGCTAGATAAAAAAAATAATAAGTTAGAAAGATTATCACTTTTACATTATTTTATAGAAAATGCTTTTAATGTTATAGAAAAAAACCAGTTTGGATGTTGGGGTGTTTATCCAGTCTATAATCCATATTTTATGAAACCTACCACCGATAATATAAATGATTATACTACTACTAAATTATGTTACATAATAGGATTTTTTACTGGATGTATAAATCATAGACACAGTGAAATACGAACTATAGATGATAAAGAGGACTATGAAAAATCTATTAAATATTATTTAAATGATGATGGATTAGTACGATTTAATAATATAACTGCTTATACTAAATGTTACAAAGAACCTGGCGGAATGCAAGTAGAGCGAACAAAAGAAAGAATACATAATAGTGCTGTTTATCTAGTAGAAACTTATCCAGAATTATGCACTCTAAATACAAGTAAAAAAAGTGGATATACTGAAATAAGACTACGTGATAAAAGAATAGATAAACCAAATTATAAATTAATCACTAACTAACCCTCAATACTAGTTATAAATCCCCATCCCTTATTTTTTAATTCAGTTGTTTGGACTAATTCTACTACTGCTTCTCGTCCAGCAACTTCTTCTAACAATCCTAATTCTAAAGTTATAATATTATGACTAAAAGGTTTTATATCTACAAATGGTATTTCTTTTTTAATCTTTGCGATAATCTCTTGTTTTTTTTCTTTTTTTGCTGCTTCTTGTCCATAAAGGTCTTCGTCCATTATATATCCATCTTCATCTATTTTTCTATATTTAAAACCTTTTTCGTAACTATTCCAAACTACACAATATCCTTTAGGACATTCTTCCTCTGCTTTTTTGTAATCCTCAGGGGTATTTCCATTAACATCAGGCCCAGCGTAGTCCTCTTTCCACCAAGCATCTTGGGGATAACACCCATTACATTCCAGACTATCCTTACAATTTTCTTTTTCATCACAAATATATTCTTCTTCTTCTTCTTCTAATCCTGCAAATTCTTTTCTAAAATCTTCAATGGTTTGGATAGGTTTTCCATTTACATCATAAACCCATTCTTCTTCTTTTTCCTTACCCTGACTACAATGCCAGTCATTTTCGTGATAAGCATCTCGGTCGCAAGTTCCACATCTTTCTTTAGGAACATTTATAATATGACCACCATCCCCTTTAACTAATTTCATTAATTCTATCGTGCCAGTTGTAATTCGTGTTGGTGGTTCTGTAGGCATTTTAATAATTATATAAAAAAAAAAATAAATAATTCAATTTTATTAATCATTAATTAATTTATATAATTTTGTAAATAAACTGCCTTCGGCTATTTTATTAAAATCTATTCTATGTTTATTATATGTATGAAAATTCCATAAATGCACGCAAATGGATTGGGATAATATTTGGTGACCTTGCCACGGTTTTACTCCATATTTGCACCTTAGCTGCTTTTCATTGTATAATTCTTTGCCGTTCCACCAAGCCACAGGACAATATAACTCTGGAAGAGATACATCCAGTAAGTGTGACTTCATCACTAACTTAGTAAATATTAACATTCTATCAAAACCAGTATGAACTTTTGTAGATAATTCTATCTTTCTTATTACTGTATCTAATATCATATTTCCTTTATCAAATCTTAATACACCAATATTAGCCTTGTATCTTAATTTAGATTTAAATGCACCTTCTAAAATAGTATGTTCGCTACTAATTATAATTTTATCGTTTGGTAATCTTCTTAACATAAACATATCAGTATCACACCATGTACCACCTTTAGCATATAATAACTTGTATCTAAATAAATCGCTAAATGGTAGTATCTCTGCGCCTTTAGTATATGGTATTATTTCACTAGCATAATAAAATTGTAGTTGTCCTTTATCTTTATATTTTTTAAATTTCTTTGGTAATTTAAATGCTCCTTTATCTATATATAAATGCACTTCATAATCGTGCTTTAACCAACTTTCAATACATAAACTAGATACTTCGTTAAATGTCTCTCCAATCCATAAAGTTTGTATTACTTGTCGTATTGGGTTATTATCTAATTTTATATCCTGATTGCCTTTTAATATTAAAGAATATTCATTAAATTCATTATGGAAATTCTTTACTTCTTGTATTTTATCTTGTAAAGGGCTTGTAGATACTTTTCTGTTTATTTTTGTAGTAATATAATTGTATCTCATTATTCCACCACTAAACATATAATGGCGTATAGTATTTTCATAATCACTTAATAAATCATAGTGTCTCTTTTCTAATTGTTTTTTATTTATAAAAAATTTTAAATTATCACTACAATATTTTAAATTGCAACTTATTGTTTGTTTAGTCCACATAAAATTATTAATTGGATATACTCCACATAAAGTTAAATCATTCGCCAATAAAAAATGGAATGTATCATTCACTAAAATATTAAAATCTAATAACTTTTTATTATGTTCGTATATCTCTTCTACTTCTTCATCTATCGCTACAATAAATTCATTTGTAGAAAAATAGTTACTAATACAATTCCTATTGCGAGTTGGCTCTTCTTCCGTTGCTACAATATTATATTTAGGTAACACTTCATTATAAGTGCTATAATGGATTTCTTTTACAAAAATATATATATTATTTTTATTAACACTATGATTTTCTAATAATTTTAATACTTTTAAATTATCTATTTTACCACTAGCACAAATACATATTTTACAATCCATATATGTTTATAGTTAGAAATTAATATCTAGGATAATACTAATGACTACTTATTTTACTGGTGATTTCTATGCCGACTCGGCTATTATGTATGATTATCTAGATTTACTTCCACTTAAAACTGGTAATGAAAGGTCAGGCGATAAATTTTTTAATAAACTAGAAGGATGTAAAAAAGGCGAATCGATGAAATTCGGTTATACTTGGAAAAAGTTTAGAGGACCAATATCTATGGATATGCATAGAGAGTTCGATGAAAAAGTTGGATTATATAAAACTGTATTACACGAAAGAAATCCTTGGCTAATGGATGCCTTTAAAGAATATACTAACTTTCATTTCCCATCTTTTTCTTGGACTGAGGTGCAAATTAATAGGATGCCTTCTGGCACTAGAACAAAACAACATTTAGACAAAATAAATGTGGGAGAAAGTGTATTAGTTGCATTTGGTGATTATACAGGTGGTAAAACCTATATTAAAAATAAAGATAATAAAGATTATGATGTAGTAGATTGTCGATATCAACCAGCCAAATTTAATGGGGCTGAGCGTTTACACGGTGTTACTACTATTACAAATGGATTACGATATTCATTAGTCTTTTATAAAAATAAATTAAAACCTATTAAACAATATTAGATTGTCTTAACTAATTCTTTGTAAAATATAACATCTTGGACGGCAGCGGCAGCAGTTAATTTAAAGTTAATTATTTTTTGGGCTTGTGTGAGTGGAAGGGTTTCAAAAATTGGATATAAATCTATCTGGTTTGGTCTAGCACCTCCTCCAGCTGTTTGGGCTGCACCAACTTTTAAAGCATTCAAAGAAAAATTACTAATATTTTGTCCTCGGTTATTAAATGTTCTACTAATTCTATCTCTGTGGAGTGGAGCATTATAAACAATGTCACGATTACCTGACACATCCACATTATCAATAGCCATTCTGTAATTAGACCACGCTCTATCTGGAGAAGTTTCACCAGTATTACAATGAGCCACTAAAAGGTTCTGGGCATTTGGCTCACAAAATATCTGTTTGTTAAATGTTAAAAGTCCAGCACTTCCTTGGGTTTCTTCACTGGAATAAGTTCGGTAATCTATCGAGTCTGGACCATTAACAGATGGGAGATTGGATAAAACAATTTCCGCACGATTAACTCTAATCTGGAGATTTGCTGCGACAGGCTCCATTGCCTTAATACTTATATTAGTCACATTTTCTGGTCCACCAGTTCCATTCGTGTATAATACTGTGCTAGTATATATTCTAACATTTCCAGTACCATTTGGTTGTCCTGCGGAATTTGTTCCAATATTGTATTCAATACCACTAATAATAGCAGCGGCATCAGTCACAGTAGTAACATTATGGGTAAAAGTAACATTAATAGCCTGACCAACATAAAAAGGCATTTGTAACTGGTAATCATCATAGGTGATTGCTGTTATAAGTGGTGCACCACCTCGCCCAAGAGTTTCATTATCTGCGAGTCGTCCTGTTCCTGCTGCGACTGTAAAATCTAACATATCCCCATAATTTTTGTTTTGTCCTGCTGGTTGGAAAACACTAGTTCTTTCATTACCGCCAAGAGCATTAATTTTTAATCTTTCCATATCCATCTCAAGGTGGATACGAGTAGAACCATAAACATCACTATTCCAAAGGGCTGAGCCTACACCAAATAAATCACTTAAATTAATTCGTAAATCATTCGATATTCCAGATGCAACAATACTTTCATCTACAGTGCCATCTAATCTAGTATTACCTCCCATAATCTGGAGATAACTGGATGTTTCATTTCCAGGTCCTCGTCGTCCTAAATGATTGCCGATGTTTTGGACACCATCGTGCTGTTCGGCTTTATCATTCTCCATATTCCATAAAAGTTGTCTAAGAGTATCTACTCGTCTAATACTTTCAACCATTCCACGATTAGCACTAAACATATAAGCATTTCGCACTATACTGGCTGCATCACTAACATATTCCACACTATTCGTTTTATCTTGTTCGGCAACAATTACAGTATTATAAAAAGCACTTCCATATAAAGCAGTTTTAGTTGGCTCACTTGCATTCTGTGCGTCCAATGGTACGACTACTTCCATATTTAAATTAATATGACATTTCGACAAGTCGTATGTTCCAGAGTTGGCTGGGATCACGAAGTCTAAAAGTGTTTGTGTTGGTTTTTCCGTGGCTGGTTTCCAGGTTTCACTAAATCCTTGTTCGCTACTAATCTTAATGATGTTCTCCATTTTATATAATATATATATAAAATAAAAATAAAAATTAAATTTATTAAACTTCTATATCCAATTCATTAATGTCTATAGCTTTAATATTAAATATATGAGTATCCATTTCATCGCTTAAATATGCTCTTAATGTTTGGACTAGGATTTCTAATTCTGTGGGAACACCGTGTATTGCATCTACCATATTATCAATTATTCTAACTAATCCATAAACAGTAGTTAATACTTTTTTTAAATCCAATTTATCAAACATTAACTTGGCGTTTTTCTCTTCCATTTCATCATATAATTTTTTTAAATGATTAGACATTTCTAAATATTCGCCGTCCGTCATTTCTCTTTTTTCATCAGCCATATAAAATATAATTATATAATTATTTACCAGCGACAACGGCTTTAATATTTTCAGTTGCTATTTGGGTATTAGACCTTTTTAATCTTAAATATCTAAAAGGTGCATCAATTACAATACCAAACTGACCTGTATTATAATCTAATGCGATAAAATGGCTATTTAATTCAAAGAATTCACTATTATTTATAGATACTTCTATGTCAATATTACTATCACTTATATTCGAAGAATTACCAGCAATGCATACCTTAGAAAATCCATTACAATCCACAACAGCACTATTGGCGGATGATGACCCAGAAATAGAAGCAGTAGACCCAGAAGACCCCCAAACATATACTCCTGTCGATGATACACTACCAGCAGAAACAGCCATAACATTAGCCGATACACACCCAGCAAGAGTAGCAAGACTAGCATTTCCAGTGCTTTGATTACTGGCAGTAGAAGCACCAGAAGGAAGTGGAAGGGCTGCGTGGGTGCAGGCAACATTTCCAGAAACAGCAGACACGGCAACAGTTCCAGATATACTTCCAGTATCGCAAGCAGTAACTTTACCATTTAATCCAGATAAAGAACTCTCAGTAGCAGCACCAGCAGGGAGAGCAGACGAAGCAATAACAGCAGCACCAGTATTACAAGCAGTAACTTTAGCAGAGAGAGCAGCTAGACTACTTTCAGTGGCAAGACTAGATACATCTACTTTATCTACTTTTAGTAAACCATTTGTATCACATTCTAACTCCCTTAACTTCGAATTCGCGCTATCTTTTACTAACAATAAACTCATTTTATAATTATAGTTAATATTTTAAAAAATATTATTTTAAACATTCTTAGCAACACTTTCCATATTTAATGTATTAGATGAGCCACTTGTATCAACTACCTTTATTCTAAAATATCTAAAATTAGTTTGTCCCATACAACTAAAAGCATTTCCTAAGATAGTAAAATTAAATGCATTGTCTTTATAATATGTTACATTATTGTGAGATAATTCCATAGAGATATTCACTAATCCGCTAGTAAGATTTCCTAATATATGTATTTTATGCCTATCAGTAGCAGCCCCTAAATCTGTGGATGCCGTTGTAAATGTTCCACTTCCACTTATAACAGTAGAATAACTACTAGCATATTCATTAGCAAAAGTATTAGTAATGATAGTATCTAATTTATCATTTGTTAATTTATTATGAAAATTTACGCCACTATCTTTATCCAAAAAAGTAACAAGGGAACTTAATTTAGTATCATTAATAGTTTGGATATTACTTAATTTTGTTTCTAATTGGTCTGTATTTAAATTTACATTTTCCATATTAATTGTATCTCTATTTTCATGTTTTGGAGTTAGACTAGCCAGTCTTGCAAGATATCGTTTTTGTGTTAAAGATGTCATTTATTATATATTTATAATATATAAAAAGATGAGGGAACAAATACTAGAATTTATAGATAATCTATTTAAAAGATTTTTTCGGCTTCTAAGACGATGTGGAATTACCTGTTGTTGTTGCAATAGTCAGTGTGTAATAGATAAATCAGTTAATTGTCCTGAAAATAATATATCCGCTGATAATATAGATGAGCCTAAAATTGATTAAAGTCGTACCATCTAAAATGGATGGAAAAAAATTATCAGCATTCTTTTTAAAAGATGGTAAAGAAATTGTTAGACATTTTGGAAGTGCTGGAATGAGGGACTTTACTTTAATAAATGATAAGAATAGTAAATTCTATTTACCAAAAGTATTAGATAGAAATGTAGTTAAAGACGCATATCTAAGAAGACATAGGGCAAGAGAAAATTGGGATAATCCACTTACCAACGGTGCATTGTCTCGCTGGTTATTGTGGGATAAAAAAACATTATCAGCATCTATTCGTGCCTTTAAAAAAAAATTTAAATTATAATTATAGGTCTAAATAGTATTCCTCCACACCTTAGCCCATATTTTTTTTAATTCCGCTTTATTTTTAGCCTTAACTGGTACGACCTTACCACCAGACTTACTATTAGCCATATTAAATATTAATCTATCATACATTTCCCTCAAATTAGTATCTCTTTCTCTTATCGCGGCTTTGCTTCTAGGATTTTCGTGATTTTCCTCTATTCGCTCAAATAATAATTCTTCTACTGCATCAGGCATTACACTTAAAATATAGTTTATGGATTTTTTTGGTGCTGGTTTAGCTGGTGCTGGTGCTGGTTTTACATTAAATTTAACTTTCTTTTTTTTTGGTGCTTTTGCTTTGGGTGGTGCTGGTGCTTTTGGTGCTTTTTTTTCACATCCTTGGCTGCACGCAACTACTAATGCTCTTCCAATTGTTCCAGTTTTTTTTACCATCCGTCCTGTTCGTGGGTTCATAATCTTATCCATCTTTATATACTAAAATAATATAAAATAAAATTCAATTTTATACTATAGACTATATTATTTTAACTTTATCTATTCTAGTTTCGGCTATTTTAAATATCTTTTCATCCATTTCATAACCTATAAAATTCCGTTTTAAAGTTTTACAAGCCACTCCAGTAGAACCACTACCCATAGTTGGGTCTAAAATTGTTTGTCCTTCATCACTCCAATATTTAATAAAAAACTCTAATATATCTAATGGCTTTTCTGTTTGGTGATGGCGTTTACCTATAAATACCTTTTTACTTTCAAACATAGATTTTGGCTCATCTTCGGCTGGTTCTATAAGTTCTTCTTCTACTACTGATGCTGGGTTTGGTGGGTCAAATGCTTGTCCATTACCTTTAGGGTGTGTTTTATCTTTGTCTATACCCCATACAGTTTTTTCTTCTATTACTGATGCTGGGTTTGGTGGGGTAAAACCTACTCCATTTTCTTTATTATATTTTTTAATATTTTCTTTAGAGAATATACCAGATTGCTCGTTTGTTCCAGCACCCCCCCTATTATTATCTAAATGCTCTTTAGAATATTTTTCTTCTACTACTGATGCTGGGTTTGGTGGTTCAAAGTTACTAGCAAAACCACATTCCTTTACACTAACTCCTTTATTATCATTTCCAAATTCATCTTTCCCATTTTCTTTTTTTGCTGGGTATGACTTTATCCGTTTGTGATATGTATCTCTATTATATTTTGGTGCTTGTTCGTAAAAGAAATAAACCATCTCGTGATTTCTCATTGGTCTATGTCTGCTTTGTAGTCCACCAGTCTTATTCCGTTTCTTCCAAACCATATCCATTTTAAACATCTTTTCATTAGATTTAATTAAAGTATATCCAAATTTAGTAGAACAAAAATGGATGCACGCCGTTTTTTTAGATTTTCTAAGTCTTTTAAATTCTTTCCAAAACTCTTCTAAATCTATTACACTATCCCACTTGCAATTTGTTTCTCCATATGGTAAATCACATATAAATAAATCTACTGATTTATCTGGTAAATTTTTCATTAATTTTAAACAATCACCGTTAGTTAAACTAATAGTCATATAATCATTAAATATAAAATAAATATCACTCTTATCCACACTTCTCTAGAATATTAATTAATTTAAATATCTTTTTATTTACTCTATCACAATTCTCTTTAAAAATTCGTAACTTCTTTTTTTGTGGTTTGGTTAAATTACTATCATTTATAATTCTATTAAATTCCTCACTTGCGCTACAATGACTACAAGCAAATATAGCCAGTTTTCGATCTAAAACTACATAATCTTTTTGTGTTTGGTTAAAACATATAGAACAAACTACCATTATTTAATATATCCTTTTATTTTTAGAACTTTAACCTTATCCGCTAAATCTTTATCAGCCTTTCCCCAAGTCCCTGGACGTTTCATTACAAAGGAATATACTCTAGCATAAGCCCATTGTTCTTTAGATAATACAGTTGGTCTAACTGATTTAGGATTAGTTTTATATGCACCAATGCCACGATAATAGACTTCATCTAATATTCTTTTGGGTATTCCAGTTAATCTTACAATATCATTTTTACCATTAGACTGGTTAACAGGTTGTTTATATTTCTTATTAAATTTTTGTTTATTAGTTACTACCATTTATAAATATATAAGATTATTTTCCCATTTTTTTCATTGTTTCTTTATGTGCTTGGTTAAAGGATGTACCACTTCCCATCATTCTAACCATCATTCGAATATGTGATGCTGTATGGTGTTTACTATGTTCTTGTAGTTTTAAAATCATAGCAGGTGTTAATTTATTATTTTTATCATAAGATTTAATACTTGTTTTATTTAACATTGCTTTCCTTTTCAGTTTTCTAGGTAACTCTTTTTTAATCTTTGTAATCATACCATAAGCCATTATATAATAGTATAATATTTTAATTACAATAGTTGCTTCGCTTACATATTTCTTTTATCCATACTATCAATTAATATAGTCATAATAGCGGTTTCAACAGTTTGGGTAATTGGTGTAAAATCTTTTCTTAAAATTCTAAAATTTAAATTTTTAACATTTATAGATTGGTCGTTATTCATATCTATAAATATAGGAGTGCTACTTTCATATTCTACTATTCCATCTGTATTGTCATTCTCTGGAATAGTCATTAATATATTTTTTCGTCTACCAGCCTTATCCGCTGTTGGTGATACTATCACTCCTGGATCTGGAATAGAGTAATCACTTTTACTTGCATCGAAACTATCTAAAGGAAGGCTCATACTTTCTACAATAAAATTATCACTTGTATTAGCAGCTGGTAAAGAAGAGGCATTAATATAAGTCCAATATTGTGGGAATCCGTTTTGTCCTATACTACCAGAAATAGTGGCGTTAGTTTCTCCAGACCCATACTGGCTAAATCCTAAAGCCTTTAGAACATCACGATTTATCTGTAAAGTAAAAGGGATATCTCGTATATCATTAAATCTATCCACAACTAAAGAGACTGGGTGGGCATTATATCCTATTTGTGGAAGGTATTTACCTGGAAAACCAAGACCACTTGCAT
>Ga0181421_1000571_pt1 | contig 10904 bp, 16 predicted proteins | sample 44SPOviralmetaG_FD_130146 | JGI IMG/M metagenome (GOLD analysis project Ga0181421, IMG submission 130146) | Marine viral communities from the oligotrophic San Pedro Time Series (SPOT) site, San Pedro Channel, CA, USA - 44 SPOT_SRF_2013-06-19 | ecosystem: Environmental > Aquatic > Marine > Strait...
AGATCTGAGACACGCAGCGGAAAACGCTGCAAGTCAGACAAGGTGGTGTCGAGCTGGAACTGCAGGGTGAACTGTGATCGTCCATAGGACGCTTCACGCTCAAGCAGATCAAGATCAGAAAACCTGCCGGGGTCTGTTGGTTGGTTGGGACTGTCGCCACAACCCTCCAAGATCATTGGCGCCAGGGCATCGCCGTACTTGGCTGGTTTTTTGGGATACCTAGCTGGCCATATACGACATTCGTAGCCGCGCATGCGCAACTTGTTGTAGACGCTCTCCTCTGTCTGGGGCGTACCCAGCATCATGATCTCGCCACCCGGCTTAAGGATGGCGTTGAACTCACCAACGCAAGAGATCAGCTTCTCCCGCATGCCAACAGTCCAGCTGGTGTTCGGAACTTCTGTGTCATCGGCAAGAATCAGGTCGGCCCTGCTTCCGGTCAGCTGGCCAAAGACCCCTACAGATTTAACTGACGGGCTCTGATCTGGAATAGCGGGACGCACGTCAAAGCGATTGCTTGCACTGCGCTGCTCATCACGATCTGGTTCAAGGCATTGCAGCAATGGCATCTCCCGAATCAACCGGAGACAGAACTGCGCAAAGTCATCAGCCCGCACCTTGCTGGCTGACACCACCATGATCTTCTTTTGCGGGTCATTGCGCAGTAGCCACAACGTGTAGGCCGCAGCCATCCAGCTCTTGCCAACACCACGAAACGCTTCGACGATCCGTCGCTTTGGTCCCTGCTGCATGTACTCCGCAATGTCCAATTGGACTGGTGTCGGGTCAGGCAATTGCAAATGCCGCCACACCACTACCAAGAAATACCGGAAGTCCTTGTCAAACGGTTCCGGCAATGGCTGCCATGCCGCCTTCTTCATTAATTAGCCCGCCGCTTGAAACTCACCACGTTTTGTATATCAGGCAATGCCTTTGCCAGATCACCAAACGGTGTTCCCTCTGCTGGCTGAGCACTGATCTGATTATCTTTCAAGAACTGCCGCAGCACATTTAATTCACTTGTGCTGATCGTACCTTCGTCCAGCTTTTCTTTTAAGTGCTGGGCAAGTCCCGCATGCAATTCACTTAATAGATCCTGTAGCTCCATTGCTTTTTCTTTTCTCCTGTATCCGCAGCATATCGAAGAAAAAAGCAGGGGCCTCTACACCCACCACAGGGAGAGACCCCGTCCTAGCGCTCTCTGCCAAGACTCCCCCAATATACCCACCCCAAACCCCTTGCTACCACTAACTGTCCCCATAAGAAGAACAACACCATCCCCCTATAAGAGTCCTTATAAGAGCCCCTTCCAGATGCCCCAGCAGATTTCTCCCTGATTAAGCGGAGCTGATTTCTGGTGGAAAAATCTGAGGGGTTTACGCATATAGACGCGGCTGCCTTTACCCCCCTTGGGGTTTGCATCCTGCGGCCAGATTGACTAGGGTGGAGGGGTCTAGGGGCACAAGCAGTGCCCTTGGTCCTATACTCAGGTACAGGCAACTGCTTCGGCCACTTGCCTCTCTCTGTTTAGCCGCCCAGCTTCAAACAGCACCACACCCACCACGCAGCTACATGTCCATGCTTCAAGCCAACCTGGCGGCGTATGCCGCCCGCTACATGCAGAACGACGACCCGGAAGGGCTGGCGTCAGATCTAATCCTGACCCTGTCCGAATACGTCGACGTTGAATCGATCAGCTACGCCCTCGGGCGCAACCTTGGCCGCCAGGTCGAGCAGTTGATTGAACTAGACGAGCAAGACGATTGAACCCACACGGAGCCCTCCCAGGCTCCTTGCTGGGCTCACCAGCACACCCACCACCTTCAGCCATCCATGACCTATTCAGAATCCTTCCTGGACACCTGCGGCCGTAACGGCGAGGCGTCTCTCCAGGCAGCCCGCCAACTGTTCGAGGAGCACGGCAACGACTACGACGACGTCGTGCGCAACATCGAGCAGCACACCAGCAACCCATCCGAGATGCTGGCCATCCTTAACCGCGACGGTCGCGGCCTGCTGTCCTTCCTGGGGTACTAGGAGCAGCACCACAGGGCCCACATCGGGCCCTTCAACTACACCCACCACAACGAGGCATTAAGCCATGACAACAGCAACAGCAACAGTCGACCATGCAGTGAGCAACGCCGCCGCATGGAGTGAATCAATCAGCGCAGCCCACGAGGCTTGGCTCTTCTGTCAAGAAGAAGCAGAAGGGCGCGACCTCTCACGAGAGGCCAAGGCCGTCTTGCATCAACACGAATACGACGGCGACAACCACGCCGACGTAGCGGAAGCGATTGAAGAAGAGATGCGGGAAAGCGCCCTAAGCGTTGACGTTCGCAGCAGGTGGCACACTCCCGGCAAAGAGGCAGAGCCCGGCGACTTCTGCATCCTGCTCACCTGTGGGGGCCCTGCCTTGCGTGTAGCTGGCGAGCTGAGCCATTGCGCCGAGCCTTGCTCATTCTCGCTGGAGCACCAAGACTGGGGCACACCTTGGACCAGATACCAGGACGCCGACGCCGACGCCTTGGACTGGTTCTGCGGTCTCTTTTACTACGGAGAATGACGTGGAAGTTCAACCCACCCGCCTTAGCTACAACCTGGCAGATGACGAGTACGCCGACCGGACCTGCCAGTGGGCGTCTCTCGCAACGGACTATTACGACGAGGGCTACCCATGCACCATTGAGGGCGTGGATTGGAGCCAGTCATGCAAGGACCATGGCTTCTGGGGCGCAGTGCAAGAGGTGAAGAGCCGCTATCAACTGCGCAAGGCTGCCCGCTACCAGCCAAACCCGCCACCGCGTGGCTAAACGCATCACTACACCCACCACCAAAGAGGACACCATGGCCCAACGAGGTCGACCAAAAAAGCCAACGACGCTAACCGAAGCGATCGCTTCCGATCGTCAACTAAAAGCGGCGATCACTGCGTTTAGCACTGCTCGGACGCAGGTCAACAACTTGCAAAGTCAAATTTTCACGACCCAATACAAGCTCCGGGCCACGTTTGAACAACAGGAAATGATCGAGGCCGTGCTTGCGCCAGCCAACCCACCATCAGACGACCAGGAGCAAGCGACATGCCAGCGCATGCAATACCTGCTCGACAACACGTCGAAGCAAATGGCAGAGCTAGCGCGGGAGCTTGCCTACGAGTTCGATGCACTTGTGCTGGCACAAGCACGCCAGGACCAGGCCGCTAATGCCAGATCAAAACGCCACGCAGAGCTGTGCAAATCATGCGTCTAATTGTTATTCTCTCGGCGCTTAATGCCTTGGTATGGGGCGCCTTCTTTACCTTTCATGGCACACAATGGATTCAAAAAGCCCGACCACACTCCAGCTACAACAGATCTTCCGTGATTGGTACAAGTCAAACATTGGGCGTTCTCCCAACACCCAAATGATTGCAATCGCTTCACTGTTTGGCGCTCACTTGCTCAAAAAAGTACAGGAAACTAACAATGACTAACGATTCTTTGATGTACAGCATCAACGAAAGAACACCAACGGCAGCGCACGCCAACGATCAGGGTCTAGTCCTGATGTATGACCCCATTGGTAAGTGGATGTCAGGCCCGTGGGATTGCTTCCAATACCGCAAGGGAGTGACTCATTGGATGATGCTTCCCGATGCACCGCCGGTAACGCAGACACAGGAGGAGCTACACGAGCAGCGCTTCGAGCAATGGCTGGCTGCTTACAGCATTGGCAAAACCCTGACGTTTGAACAGCAGCAGACGGCACACGCTGCATTTATGCGGGGTGCCAGCCATGTCTAGTTGGACACTGCACCAAGCCGCCAAGGTTTCAGAGCAGGTGCGTTATTCAGGCAGCGGCGACGAACGCAAGGCACTGGTCAACCTGCGCCTTTTGTTGCAGCACTTCGGCTATGCAACCAAGCTCGACGACATCACCACCAGCATCGTCGACGAGTACGTTCTCAAGCTGAAGGTTGCAGGCAACAAGCCAGCAACAATCAACAAAAAGCTGGCCATCTTGAAAGGTGTATACACCGACGCCATGCGGCGTGATGGTTGCACCAAGCGGCCACACATACCTTCCCTCAAGGTCACAGCAACCCGCCTGCGTTTCCTGTCTGTTGAAGAAGAGGACGCACTGATCGAGTGGTGCTGCACCGAGAACGAGCTGGCTGTGTGCGAGGTGTTCATCGTGTTGATGGACACAGGCATGCGGGTTAGCGAGTTGTTCCGTGTCATCCCTGCTGATGTGGACCTGCGCCAGAACATCATCAGCGTGTGGAAAACCAAGGCGGACAAGCCACGATCAGTGCCAATGACTGACCGCGTGCATCAAATTGTCGGGCGTCGCATCAGACGTCGCAACCTGAACGGTTCAGTGTTCAGCAACGTGCATCGAGGCCACATGGAATACGTGTGGGACTGCGCCCGCAACGACCTGGGCATGAAAGGCGACGAGCATTGGGTGTTGCACATGCTGCGCCACACCTGCGCGAGTCGACTTGTTCAGCAGGGCGTTGATTTGTACGTGGTGCAAAAGATCTTGGGCCACAAAAGTATTTCTGAGACAGAGAAATACGCACACCTTGCAAACCCACAACTGAGAGATGCCATTGCAAAGCTCGAAGCGGTCAACAGCGGACCAATTGGAGTTGGAGCGAGAGATGCTCACGTTGGGGCGCGACCGGGTTGAGCTGATTGCAAACCGCCACCGCAAGGGGCAGATGGAATCGCTCAGCACCTGGGGCGAGGCGTTAACAGCAACAGGGGTGGATCAATTAGTGATCCATCTCCGTGCTGTGCGGCGGCGCATACAGGCAGGCAAAGCGGGCCAAGCGTTCGCCTTGCTTGCACCCGTAACACACCTTCCACCCCAGCAGGTCGCCGCAACTGCCGTGCGGGTTGTAGTGGACAGCCTCAGTGCCTGTAATACCTTGCACCACGTCGCAGCGGAGGTTGCCGAGAAGCTCTGGATTGAGACCATGCTTGATCGAGCAAGCGCACAAGAGCTGCGCACCTTTAGGCGTGGCCGCAGCAGACGTAAGCATCAGGTCGCTGCTATCAGTCACATGCAGCAAACCGAAAGTTGGCATCCTCGTGAGCGCATGGCGTCGGGTGTCTTTCTTGTAGAACTCATAGCCCGTGAGGTGGGCATCGTCGAGATTGTGGTTGATCGCAGTTACAAGCCGCCACGCCGGGTGGTTGTGCCGACTGACCAGTGCATGGCATGGGTGCAAGACGTCAAGCAGCAGCAGAAGTTGATGACGCCCAGTTATCTGCCAATGCTGGTGCCGCCACGGCCATGGACGTCACCGCTCAGCGGCGGCTATCTGACTGACACCATCCCGTTGGTGCTGATGAAGTCAAACGCAGAGTTGGTTGCACAGCACACGAAGGGCGATGAGCCATACCTGCAAGCTGCCAACTTGCACCAGGCAGTGGCATGGCAGGTCAACAGTTGGATGCTTGAGCAAGTGCTGCATGCCTACGAATGCAGCATTGAGGTTGGTTGTCTCATGCCACGGGAGGGCTGGCCGGTCCCGCCATACCCCAAGCACCTGCCAGAAGACAGCGATGGCGTCAGGAAGTGGCGACTGCAAGCGCGCCGCATTCATGACAAGAACGACAAGACCAAGACAGCACGCATTGCCATTGCCAAATGCTTGTGGGTTGCCAAGCGGTTTGTTGATGAGCAGCGCCTGCATTTCCCTATGTCATTGGACTTTCGTGGCCGCTACTACTACCGCCCGCCATACCTAAACCCCCAGGGCAACGACATGAGCCGTTGCTTGCTGGCATTTAGCGACGGGCAGCCCATTACGACAGAGGAGCAGGCCGACTGGCTGCGTGTGCATGGGGCAAACATGTATGGGCACGGCGGGCTGAACTTTCGTGCGCGCATTGATTGGGTGCATCAGGAGAAAGAACGCATACAGGCAGTAGCTGCTGACCCATGGCAGCACGCTGAGTTTTGGATGCGAGCTAAAAAACCGTGGTGCTTTCTTGCTTTTTGCCGCAGCTACGCCGAGTTCTTGCGGCAGGGTTACGGCTTTGCATGCCAGTTGCCAGTCATGCTGGACTGCACTTGCTCGGGCATCCAGCACTACAGCGGCTTGCTGCGTGATGAGGGCATGGGCAAGCTGACCAACTTGCTGCCATCAGACAGCCCGCAAGATATTTATGGCGCTGTCATCGATCGGGTGCTGCAAGTCTTGCGCAGCAACGACGACGAAGACGCACGCAAATGGTTGAGGATGCAACCAGACAGGTCATTGGCCAAGCCGGTGGTGATGTGCCTGCCGTACTCGGCAACGCACAGCGCTTTTTACTTTCATTGCTACGACTGGGCTGTTGAGCGCACGCAAGAGCTGTTCAGTGGCAAGTCATGGGCCACTCGCAAGGGCGCAGTGCAAACCGTGCATTACATGGCCCGCATCTTGCACAAGGAAGCATCGGCACTCATCGGTCCAGCAGAGCAGGCCATGAAATGGTTCCGTGCCATTGGTAAAGCAGCCGGCAAGGCTGATGTTGCATTGCAATGGCGCACGCCAAGTGGGCTTCTGGTGCAGCAGCAGTACATGGCTGACCACGTCAAACGCATCCGACTTAAGTACCTGTCTGACGTGCGGCTGGACATCAAGATCAAGGTTGACGACGACGTCGAGCTAGACAGCAGGCGCATGGCCAATGCCCTGTCACCAAACGTTTTGCACAGCATGGATGCCAGTCACATGGCACTGGCAAGCATCGATGCAGCAGCGCATGGCGTGATTAACTTGGCTGGCGTTCATGACTGTTTCGTCACAACGCCTGCAGAAATGTCGCAACTGCGCGACTCTGTCCGAGCAGCGTTTGCTGCGCTTTACTCAAAGCGTTGGTTTGATTTGATATCAGACCAACTCCTCACACACACCGAGGTTGAGCTGGAACGGCCACAAGCTGGCCAGCTCGACCCTTCCCTTGTGAAATCTTCCGAATACTTCATCACATGAAACCGCAACAGTTCGATTCGCAGACTCTGACCACACCACCCTGTCGTTTGACTTACGCCTGGCTGGTTGAGCCCGACACCAAGTACCCACCTGCTGTTTACAAAGTCACAGCACACGTTCCAGCCGAAGCAGCGACCGAGCTTGCCGAGGAGTTGGACCGCTACTACGCCGCTTACATGCAGCACTTAAGTGGTGGTGCTCCTGGCACCAAGCTGCAGCTGAACGACAAGCCCTACAAGTTTGAGAATGACGAGCAGGGTCGTGCTGTCTTTTCAATAAAGATGAAGCGCAAAGCCAATGGAGTGCGCAACGACGGGACCACTTGGTCGGCTGAGGTTGCCTTGTTTGACAGCGAGGGCAAGGCCATTGGCAATCGTGACCCACTAAAAAAGATGGGGCCAGAAACCACGGGCCGCTTGAACTTTGCGATTGCTGGCTACACCGGGCCGAAAGGTACGGGCGTCACATGCAAGGTGCTCGGCGCACAGATTCTGGAGTTTGTTGAATACAGCAGAGGGGCAACAAGCTTTGGCTTCAAGGCAGAAACCAACGGGTTCAAGGCGGGCGACGTCACCCAGGCGGTCGAGACCGTCGTCGACGAAGCAGGCAACTGGTAGATACCGCAGCAAGTTTGAGGCCAACGTTGCCTCTAGCTTGGACAAGCGTGGCCTGGCGTTTCAATACGAGACCCAGGCCCTGCCTTATCGCATCGAGGCTGTCTATACGCCTGACTTCATCTTGCCTACCTGTGTAGTTGAGACCAAAGGGCTGTTCACCTCGATCGATCGGCGCAAGATGCTTGCCGTGAAAGCTGCGCATCCAAACATTGATATCCGCTTGTGTTTTCAGAACGCCAAGGTCAAGCTCAGCCGCGCCCCCAAGTCACTGACCTACGGGCAATGGGCAGATCGTCATGGTTTTGTCTGGTGCCAAGGCCACATACCCACCACATGGTTCGATGAAAGAACGACGGAAATCGAAGTTTGTAAAGCATGAGCCTTGCCCGCAGTGCGGCAGCAAGGACAACGCAGCAAGGTTTAGCGACGGACACCTGTACTGCTACGGCTGCGATGCCGTTATCGAGAAGAGCCCGCCGCCTGAGCGTCTCCCTAAATACGAACCATTACCCCCGCCAAAAGTGGAGCTGCTTAATTTCGTTAAGCCACTTGCCCTTGAAGCAAGAGGCATCACGCTGGACACCGCAACCAAGTTTGAGTACGGAGTCACCAGCCACCATGGCGAGCCGGTGCAAGTTGCAACGTACCGAGATCAGCTAGGTAAAAAGATTGCGCAGCATCTTCGCTACAAGGACAAGCGCTTCCGCTGGATTGGAACGACGTCTGGGTTGCAATTGTTTGGCCAACACCTGTGGCGACAGAACCATGGCAACGGAACAAACATGTTTTGCGTTGTCACTGAAGGCGAGATTGACTGCATGTCAGTGTCACAGGTGCAAGGGAACAAGTTCCCCGTGGTGTCACTACCGAATGGCGCATCATCAGCCAAGAAATATTTAGCCGCAAACCTGCAGTGGTTAAGTCAGTTCAACCGCATTGTCTTGTGCTTTGACTCAGACGAGCCGGGCGTCAATGCAGCCGAAGATGCAATGCAAGTTTTGCCACCTGGCAAGGCAGCAATTTGCAGGCTGCCACGCAAGGACGCAAACGAAATGCTGGTTGCAGGTGAGGGTGAGCACCTGAAGGATTTGCTGTGGAAGGCAACACCCGTGCGGCCTGACGGCATCAAGAACGCATCAGACCTATGGGAAACATTGGTCAAGCCAGGTGCGTCAGCGGTGTGTCAGTACCCATGGCCAAAGCTAAACGCTGCAGCGCACGGCTTTCGTAAGGGCGAGATGGTGACGCTGGCTGCCGGCAGTGGCGCCGGCAAAAGTTCCATCTGTCGTGAGTGGATCGTCCACTTCTTGCGAGCAGGGCTGAAGGTTGGTGTGTTCATGCTTGAAGAAAGCATGCAGCGGTCTTTGCAAGGCATCGTCGGCGTTGACATCAACATGCCAATCCACCTGCAGCCTGAACTAATCGATGACCCAAAGGTGCGCACCGCTTTTGACGAGCTGATGAGTACGGGCAACTTGTTTCTGTACGACCATTTCGGGAGCATGGATCCTGATCGCTTGGTTGAGCAGATCAAGTACCTGGCCACGTCTGAAGGCGTAGACGTGGTGCTGGTAGATCACCTCACCATCGTGGTCAGCGGCATAGCAGACCTAGACGAGCGACGGGCCCTGGACGTCACATGCACCAAGCTGCGACAGGTGGTGGAGCAGACAGGCGTCGGCCTTGTGCTGGTGTCACACCTCAAGCGCCCAGAAGGCCGCGGCCACGAGGAGGGTGGGCAGACGAGCCTGTCACAACTGAGGGGCAGCCACGCAATTGCGCAACTAAGTGACCTTTGTATCGGCGCAGAACGCAACCAGCAGGGCAGCAATGAAGAGCGCAACAAGTTGCAGCTTCGCATGTTGAAGAACAGATTCTCTGGCGAAACAGGGCCGCTAGATGAGCTGGTATTTGACAGCAAAACTGGTCGGCTCACGGTGCCTATGTCTTCTTACTTCGGGTTATGACTCTGCTAATTGACGGCGACTGGATTGCATACGTTGGCTGCAGTGCCAACGAGCAAGACATCCGATGGACTGACACTATCCACACCCTGCACTCAGACGAAGGCGATGTAAAAAACACCATTGTCACCATGCTTGAAAGTTACCAAGCAATTGCTGACGACGACGCTGTAATCATTTGCCTCAGCAGCTACCCCACGTTCAGACACGAGGAGTTTCCTGACTACAAGTCCAACCGGCTTGGTAAGCGCAAGCCACTTTGCTTATCAGCTATACGCCAATGGATGGAAGACGCCTATCCCAGCGTGGTCAAGCCAATGCTGGAGGCTGATGATTGCATGGGCCTGCTTGCTACCGACGGCAGCGTGCCTGACCCAGTCATTGTGTCGATCGACAAAGACATGCGGACAGTTCCATGTCGCTTGCTTGCCAATCAAACAATAGAAACTATCAACGAAATAGACGCCGACCGTGCATGGATGTCGCAAGCTCTGACCGGTGACAGCACTGATGGATACAAAGGCGTCAAGGGAGTGGGCCCTGTTGGTGCAAACAAGATCCTTGGTGACTTAATCACCGTGCAAGAAATGTGGCCAAAGGTTGTTGGTGCATACCTCAAAGCAGGGCTGCAAACAGCGGACGCCATACGCACGGCAAGGCTGGCCCGCATACTGCGAGCCGGCGACTACGACGAACAATCACGCAGCGTCAAACTTTGGGTGCCACCAGCAAAGCTTGCTTGACCATGGCCACCATGTGGTCGTCGACCTTGTTGTCAGTAGTCTTTGCCGCCGCTCCTAGAAGATCAACGATCAGCTTCTTAACGCTGTCATTTTTCAGGAACGCAAAAAGGATTGGCCTGATTAACAGGATCATGGGTTGATGCTGTCGTTACTCTTTAACGGTAGCGCTGTTCTGCAATGGCTAACAACGAAGACCAACACAGCAATGGAGTGCTATCCGACTTCATCCGCATCATTGTTCTTGCCTGGTCGCTGGCTTGCTTAAGCCTCAGCTACTTAGGACAGGTCAAGGCCATGGATCCCACGTTTGCCGCTTCAATGCTGACAGCGGTTTTGTCGAGCTACGGCGTAAGCGTTGGTAAGACCGGCGGCAAAAAAGATGACAGCAATAAGCTAGATACTCCTAAAACCGCACCCTCCATAAAGTCATGAAACTGCAGTGGCTATTGCTTGCAGTCTTTTTGCCTGCACCAGCGCTGACCAACACGGTCACACCGACGTGGTCTACCGGCTCAATGCAGAGCACAACAACCACAACCCAGACCATTGAAGAGACGATCCAGCATCAGATCTATGGCTCCGAAATGCAGACCTGGACCGGCGA
>Ga0181421_1000572_pt1 | contig 10898 bp, 11 predicted proteins | sample 44SPOviralmetaG_FD_130146 | JGI IMG/M metagenome (GOLD analysis project Ga0181421, IMG submission 130146) | Marine viral communities from the oligotrophic San Pedro Time Series (SPOT) site, San Pedro Channel, CA, USA - 44 SPOT_SRF_2013-06-19 | ecosystem: Environmental > Aquatic > Marine > Strait...
AATTATACAGCAGATACTGATTATGTAATTACAGATATAACAACAGATATAAGACTTCCTGATGGAAGACCTGCCCCAATAGATAAAAATAGTTCTGTGATCTATAAAGTAGTAAAACCACAGGCCATGCCGCCACCAATTCAGACATTAGTTCAAGATATGGCAGCTCAGCAGAAATTAGATGAAAAAATGGAAAAATCACAAAAAAAAGAGAAAAAATAATAAATAAGTCTTTTATTCAATCTATATAATAATATGATTATATATATTATTATATTGGTTATATGCCGATTTAGTTATATTCTTATGGTTATATTACCATTTAAAGAATAAAAAATATTTTTTATGTTCCTTTAAGTCATATATCTATATAAGCATATAACTAATAACATATATCTATATAAGCATATAACTAAATTAATATCATTTTTAAATAAAATATTAATAATTAGATTAAATATATAAAATTATTTTCTTTATTAATTATAAAAGATGAGTTTTCATTTTCCAAAAGATTTAGAACAAAATAATTTCTTTAAACATGTCTTATTTCCAATGTTTGAAGAGTACAAGAGTTTAAAGAACTCTTTCAAGATCATCAAAAACAGAAACTCCACTTATCCACGATTGGCTGATTCTCAGAAAAGAGGAAAACCTGCGGCTCTTGAATTATTATCAACAATATTAAAAAATAAAAATATTACTAATAAAATGCCGTTTTCAATTCTGTATAAGCTGGATTCAACAAGAGATATTCATCATAATGATGGATTATATTACATTGATGCTGATAAGCATGTTTATGATTTTTCTTATAAACCATTGGCTGAAGGTATTAAAGTTTATAATGAACAGATCAAGACATATATGGAGTCTGATGTTATTCAGAAGGAAGAAAGGATTGAACACCTTTTAACATTCATGTCGTCATTAGAATTGACACATTTAGAAATAATGAAAATAATCCATCATTTGGCCAGGATCTAAAAAGACACTTTTGGCTTTTTTATTCTCTAATACAATACTCCAAAAGTGTCTTTTAAATTAACTATAAATAATTAGATTAAAATAATAAAATATTATCTCATGTTATTATAAAATGGCATTTGTGGAAGATTGTGAAAATGATAATTACATGACTAATTCCAACGAATGGGAAAGAATAAAAGAATATATTCCAAAAGACAGAAAAATATGGTCTCCCTTTTATGGTGATGGAAAACAAAAAGAATATTTCAAAAAGATGGGTTTTGATATTATTCATGAGAATGAAGATTTTTTTAAAAATAATAAAGGGGATATTATAATTGATAATCCTCCATTTAGTAAAAAAAAACAAATATTTAAAAGATTGAAAGAAATTGATAAACCATTTATTTTAATTATTCCATCAGTCATGTTATGTTATAAGTATTTTCAAGAGTATTTTAGTGATGAGCTTCAGATCATTGTCCCAAGAACAAGAATCAAGTTTCAACATATCAATTCTGAAAATAAAAACTATACTCCCCCATATGCTTCTTTCTTTTTTTGTTATAAAATGAAGTTGAAAAAAGATTTAATTTTTATCTAATCTATATTATAAAACATGAACTTAACAGAAATCAGAAAATTAGTATCAAAATTAAATAATGATGATCGGATTGTTGGAGTTTGGAAAATGAAAAAACCCCAAATAATTGAAGCTTTAAAGAAAGTTAAATATGATTTAGATGAAGAAAAAAAACAACTCACTCCATCAGTGGCCATGAAAAGAAAGAAAATTATAAAACTTCCTAAAAAAAAATAATATTCTAAATAATATATAAAATATAGTATGAAGGGAATAATAAAAGCAGTAATAAAATGGTTCTCAAAACTATCATGTAAATCCAAATGCTGTAGTGGATCCAGTTGTGAGTGTGGTCCATCAAAACAAGATGATGGAGAAAATGATGAAAATTAAATTAATAAAATATAAACATATAACTTTTTATTTATATGTTTAGATTTAAAAAAATATCTAAATATATTATATATATAAAATGGAACAATTAAAAAAAGATATTCTTGATTCTCGTAATTTAAAACCTCGGAGCATTCAAGCATATATATTTAATCTTGAAAAATTACATGATAAAATGTTTGGAAATAAGAATATAACTTCTTTAGAATATTTAAAAGATACGAAGAAAGTCATGGGAATAATTGATGATCTTAAATTATCAACTCGTAAAACTTATTTAGCTTCAATTGTTGTAGCCTTATCAACAAAAGAAAAGAAATATGAAAAAGAACTCAAAATATATAGAGATGAGATGATGGACCTTATTGGTAAATCTAAAGATGAAGCTGAAAAACAAGAAAAAAGTACAACCCAAGCTGAGAACTGGACCAGCATGGCAGAATTAAAAAAAGTAATAAAAAAATATAAAAAAGATCTTCAGGATAGAGGAACATTTAAAAAGAATAAAGAAGATATAAATCCAAGAGAAAAAGCTCTGCTTCAGAAATGGATGGTTGGCTCTCTTTATGTTTTAGATGATAAACACCCTCCACTCAGGAATGACTTCACACCCATGAAAATTATTTCATATAAACAATATACTGATCTCACAGATGAAGAAAAAGGAGAGAATAATTATTTAGTTATTCAATCAAGAAATAAAAAGTTCTTTTCATTAGGTGAATATAAAACATCTCAAACTTATGGGGTGAAGAGAATTGATTTAACTTCTAAATTAAATAGTGTTATTAACATTTATCAAAAATATAATGATGGAGATTATTTAATATATAATGCCAAGAATCAACCAATGAGTCCGAACGGATTAACTAAGTATTTAAATAAAATATTTGAGCCTTCAGGAAAAAACAATATTAGTTCAACCATGTTAAGACATATTTATATTTCAGAAAAGTTTGGAGGACCCACTTTAAAAGAAAAGAAGGAAGTAGCTGAAAAAATGGGTCATTCAGTTTCAACTCAAGAAATATATAAAAAACAATAAATATTTAATAATTTAATTTAGTTTTTTTAGATTTTTTTTATATAATTATTTTCTAACTATATATAAAATGGCCAATTCATGGATAGAGTTCGTAAAGGCATATGCCAAGAAAAATAATATGAAATATAATGAAGCACTTAAGGATCCTAAACTTAGGGCAGCATACAACAAATCTAAAGGGACCTCAAAAGGTAAAAAAGGAGCAGTTAAAACCACAGGAAAAGGAAAGGATAAAGAGTTGGACGATACAACCAAAAAGGGAGGGGTCCGAAAAACAGCACGAAAAGCTTACTCAAGAAAAGAAAAATAATTTAATTTAGTTTTTATTTAATTTTTTATCTATTTTTAATTTCTAACTATATATAAAATATGAGCGGATTACAGAAATATTACCAATCAATTCAAAACTATGGGGGAACCAATGAAGCCATTAATAACTTTGTTTCTTCTTATCAACAGGCACCACTTGATGCTTTTAATGAAAAAATTGCTGATCTTAAAGAACAGGGCAGGAGTTTAGTGGAGGCTGGGGGAGCCGTAGAGGGATTATATGCTGGGGCCAAGGGGGTCCAAAAATCTGTACAAGCATGGAAAGCCAAATATGGAAAAAAACCACAAAACCAAGACGGAGATGATAATGCTGATAATGATGGAGATGAAGATGGCGGAGGTCAAGCTGAAGGTGATGAAGGTGGAAATGGTGGAGATGCTGATGCTGGAAATCCTGATGCCAACCCTGATGCTGGTGATGCCACAGGTGGAGCTGATGAGTCTCAAGTGGGGGGAACTGGAGCCGACGATGCTGATGCTGCCGCAGATGCTGGTGAGGATGCTGGTGATGATTTAGCTTCTCAAGCTCAGGCCTTTTTAGGTGGGGGAGTTGATCAATCAGGAGCTGGTGGGTCCATTGCTCTCCAACCCATGGGGGACTCAGCAGTTACAGAAACAACCACATTCACACAGCCACCAACCGCCGCAGAGATAGATGATATAGATCCTTTTCAACCTGGGGCAGGAAATCCTGTTTATTCAGTAAGAGGTTCAACTAATGCCCAAGGAGAAAGTTCAGAGTTTAGAACAGATGTTAATCAAGAACCACAAGCTGAGGCAGATCAACCAGCGGCCCCTGAGGATGTTGATGTAAATACTGAACCAGTTCAACCAAGCACAGCCGAAGCCACAACCCAAGGGGCCGAAGGCGGTGGAGATGTTGCTGGAGATGTGGCAGGTGATGTGGCAGGTGATGTGGGTGGAGATGCCGCAGCAGCAGCAGCAGCCGCAGCAGCTGGAGCTGGAGCAGAAGCAGGAGCAGGAATTGGAGCAGGAGCATTGGCGGCAGCAGGTGTAGCTGCTGAAGCTGTTCCAGTTTTGGGCGGCCTTGTAGCCATTGGCATAGGCTTATATGAGCTCTTTCATCATCATTCTGCTCCTAAACCACCACCAGCCCCTGCTGCTTTAGTCTCACAAAAAGGAGAGTCTGTTATTCCCTCGTTTGACTCTGTTACAGATACTCCAGCCTCACAAGCAGCATTTTAAAAACATTAAGGAATATATATTTTAGGACACTTTTGGAAATATATTATAGAATTAAAAAAAGCCAAAAGTGTCTTTTTTAAAAATACATTTTAATCATTCTATTAATTTAAATTAAAAAAATAAATATTTAGTTTATTTTTTTATTTTTTTTTCTTTTCTATATATATAAAAGAAGATGTTTAAGAATCAAGCACAAGGTCCGTTTATTCCAACTAAGTCTGTTATAGTTAAACCTGAGGCTCAGGTTGATTATAATCCAAAATCTCAGAATCAAGTCCGTTTCTTGATCCCCCAATTTTTAGGTTTTATTAATCCAGCTGATACAACATTAAATTATAAAATTGTCATGTCAGGTAAAGGACACCCTCAGCCAAATGGCAGAGCAGGAGTTCATAGTTTATGGAGAGATGTCCGCATTCGTGATGGCACTGCTCAGAGTACATTAGAAGAACTTCAAGACTATAATGTATTAACTTCAACATGGTGGGGATATACTCAAAATAATTCTATAGCTGCCAAAAGAAACTTATTTGAAGGTCGTCAGGTAAATCCTGATAATACTAAGAATGTTTATTATAATTCTTCAGCTCAAGCATGGCAGGACGGAGCTGTTACAGGAGATTCTCCTTCACAATTAGCCATTAAACAACCAATTTATTCAGGCATTCTTGCTGGTGATAAAGTTTTTCCAGTTGTTGCCACTCAAGGCTTAAGGTTAGAAATGACTCTTGACAATATTCAAAGATCATGTAATTTTCAACAGGGATTTTTAGGATGTGGCACTATTTCAGTTGGTGGTGGAGGGGCTGAAACCATGGCAGCAGGTTCTGAAGCTCTTGGTCTTAAAGTTCAAAAAGCCACAGGAGATGACCAAAAGGCAGCTCTTGGCAGTCCGTTTTCAATTACTATTCAAAAACCAGCTGATGGACCTGGGGGCCGTGGTGTCAATAATGATGCTTTCCCATTTGATAATAATCCTTTCAGTGTAGGTGATAGATTATATGTTAATAATGCCACAAATACTGAGTCATTAGGTGTTATTACAGGTTTCCAAGCCGATGGTGATAAAGATCTTCAAGTTAATTATGTTCCTGATAGAGCCATAACAACTGGCTTAGCCCATACTTACCCTGTTGGAGCTTCAGTTTTTGTTAAGGTTGTTGATAGAATGAATGGAGTTGTTGTTGCCAATGTTCCACAGGCTCAAATTGATGCTGCTGCTGAAGCTGTTAATTATACTCTCAGGGACCTTGAACTTCATTGTTCAGTGGTTTCTCCTCCTGAGGGATATGTTCAAAGCATGTTGAAACAAATCCAAAGTGATAAAGGTTTAGCCATGGATTTTAAAACTTATTCTCTTCATCGTGTCAATCTTAATGCTGTTAATGGTTTAACAAATCAGTTGATCCCAGCCACCAGCATGAGATCTTATTCATGTTTATCTGTACCATTGGCTCAAGATTTCCAAATTGATATTAGAGCAGATAGTATGAGAGGCCAAACTGATGGATGCCAAAATTACCAGTATGTTCTTGGTGGGCATTTAATTCCTGATAGACCAATTGATTTAAGAAGATATTCACTTGCTGCTCCTCATCCTGATGCTCTTCATTTAATTGAAGCAGAGAAAGCTCTTCAGAATTGTGGTTATGGTGTTAGAAATCTCCAAAGAGTTCCTGAAAGATTTTTTATTGGCAGAGCATTTTCCAAATATGGACAAGTATCTGATCTTAATTCAAGAGATTTGTCTTTAAGAGTAGAATATCAAGGAGCCACTCAACAGAAACTATTCAATCATTATATCTGCCATCTCCGCAGAATGGTTGTCAGTCCTGCTGGAGTCCAAGCATTTTAAAAAAACATTAAAGAAATATTAAAATATTAAAAAAAATAATAATATTATTTTTAATTTTTTATTTAGTTTTTTATCTCTTGAAATTAATTTATAATAATTAAATTAATTTTTTTCTTAATTTTATTTTCTAACTATATATAAAATATGAATGTTGAAAGTGTAGAAAAAGCCGAAATATTTCCTCTCAACCCTCCATCTAACTCAGCCTATAGTTTCAAAGGTGGTTTTCCAATTGTTCAGTTTCAAATTGCCAATCAAGACAAGCTTCTTGATGCTTCCACTTTACGATTGAACGGAACCCTAAGAGTCCAGGCCCCAGGAGGAACAGAGGCAGTTCCAGTATTTCCTGCCAATGATCCAACAGCAGCAGCATCAGCCACAAATGGGATTTCACTCTCTAATCGTGTAGGTGTTGCTTCATGTCTCCAGCAGATTACTTTAGCCACCCAATCAAACCAAACATTAGAAGTAATTAGATCTTATGGAAGATATTTATCTTCAGTTATGAGTGTAACACATTCAGACTCTGATTTTAATGGAGCCAATCAACAGGGTAATCCAACAAGTTCATCCAAATCAGGAAACTCAGCCAAAGCTGTTAATGTTGATTTAAGTTTTTCAATTCCTCTAAGGACTGGACTTTTATCTTCAGGTCAGCCAATTCCTTTAGGGACCAATGGATTTAGGGGCATGTTGTTAAATCTTGAATTGGCTCCTGATTCTCAGGTTTTAGGGCCATTATTCACATATAATGCTGCCAATGGTGAGGTCCCTATTCAATTCACAGCAGGAATTGGGGCTTTTTATCAGTTAAGAGATTTATCTCTTACTTATGACCTTCTTGTTCCTGATGAAACAGGTAAAAATGCCATGAGCACCCCAGCCACTGGTCAATTTACTTATAACTCAATTAGTCATTTATATGGTGTAATTAACTCTTCAGATCAAACACAAAATTATAATTTAGGAACATCAAAAACATTATCTGTTTTTCATAATTTCATTCCAACCCAATTAATAAATAATTTCTCAGCAGATGGTTTTGCCACTCGTAGATTGGCCAATTCTAATGGTGGGGCTTATGATCAGGAAGCAGATATTAGGAGAGTTTCATTTATTAGAGGAGGTACTAAGTTTCCATTGGATTATGCTGTTGATGTAAGACAAGGGACCGATGTAAATAGTGGATTAATTGCTGCCAACAGACCACAGACAGATTTAGACATGAGATATATAGATTCTATTAAACCATTTAGTTCTTATAATCATAGTTTAATTTCATTAAATACTCAGAATGCCCTCCCAGTTGAAACAAATATTGTAAATCTTCAGGAGCTTCCTGTTAATAAGGATACTCAAGCGGACCCAAGGCCAGTATTTGGAGCAGGTATTAATTTAGATCCAATGACTAAGAGCGGAGTAGATTTTAAAAATACTAATTATGCCATTAGAATTGAATCAGATCTTGATGGTAATTCTCCTAACTCAATATATTCATATGTTGTGGCTCAAAATACCCTTACATACAGCCCTAATGGCATTATGGTTTCCAGTTAAACCTATTTTTAAAAAGACACTTTTGGAATAATATTATAGAAATTAAAAAAGCCAAAAGTGTCTTTTAGAAAATTATATTAAGAAATATTTAATTTTTAATTTTTTTAAGAATATTATATTTATTAATCAAAATATTAATAAATATTTAATTTAAGTTTTTTTTTAAAATTATTTTCTAACTATATATAAAATGTCTAAATCTCAGTTGCCTCAAGCCTTACTTACAACTCCAATGGCCTCAGTCTCAACCATGAATATAGAGACCAATGTTTTGGATCCTATTGTGATCAATCAACAATTTTGTCGTTTTGTATTAGAAAGAAAAGGGATCCTTGACACAGGTTCTGCCATTTCATTTGCTGTTCAAACCGAAGGAGCCAGGGGATTCTTTCCTTTAAAAACTGGAGTCCATGCTCTAATTCAGAGAGCTGTTTTAAGAATTGGTTCAAAAGTCGTGGCCATTTCTGATGAATATCCACATTATCAAACTATTAGAAGACAATTCAAAACTTCTGAAGAAAAATGTCAAAAAGATATGATTAAAGTCGGTTCTGTTGATGTCTGTTGCCCTTCCAATGCCCAAGATGGCACTTATCAAGTCAGAGATGTTGATTATGATCAAGCTGGAACTGCTGCCACCATTCCAAATGAAGTATTACTTACAGCCGCAGCACTCGGACCCATCTTTTCAATCCGTATTTCAGAATTATTTCCCATGATGAGATCAGTACAGCTTCCCTTATTTTTAATTAATGAACCCTGTTCTATAGAATTATCTTTTTCTCAACAGAACACAGCCGCATCTGTTGGGTCCATCTGTTGTATCCCTGACGGCCAGGCTGAAAATAATTGTTCAGTAAATCTTGATTCAGTTAAGTTTTTAGCCGATTATTTAACTTATGATGACGAACGAATGGACGAAACTGCCAAATTAGTCATGTCTGATGCTGGTATGACCATCCCATATGAAGATGTAATTACTACTATAGCAGACTATCCAAAACTTGGAACAGATCCAACTGGCACAAATGTTGTTCAGCAGAATCTCATCAGAGACTTAGGTCTTTCAGGCATGAATGTCCGAAGCATTGTTTTATCAATGAACTCTCAGGAAGATGATGCTTCTAATGTATTATTAGGAAAATATAAATCTGAAGCTTTCAATGTTCCTGATACTCTTCAGGTCCGTGTTAATGATAGACAACATTTCCCTCGTCCTGTCCAATCTGAAAGTCAAAAAGAATATCAATTATCTCAAGTTTTTTCAACTGATTTATCCATTCTTAATGCTGAATATTCTCTTGATATGTCAGTGGCCAAAACAGGTAAAAATGCCATTACAAACGAAATGCTTACAGCCTCCACCCTTGAAGGACATGCTCAGACAGAATTAACTGGAAAACAGCATTATGAGGGTGTTGATCTTAGTGTTGGATTTTCAAATGCCCCAGGCACAGGTGTCCAAGTTGGTCAGAAGCCAGTCCAAGTATTACATACATTAAACAGAACAGCCGACACCAATGATGACAGGAAAGTTAGATATTTCTCACTTGTTGAAAGAACTATGAATATTAAGGCAGGTATGGTTCAAGTTTCCGCATAAGAATAATATCTTAAGGAAAATTATAAAAAATGATATTATTAACAATATCAATAATATCATTAACATGTTCCTTTAGTTTTTTAATTTATTTTATATATTCTTCTTTAAAATAATAAAAAAATTGATTTTAATTAAAATATAAATAAAAATGCTTAAAAAAATATCTATATATAAATATAAGTATGCCACGAACAAACGGAAGCCGAAATAATTCAGATTATAAATATAAAGTTGAAAAACTAAATGAAAATGATGAAGTCATTACTACAGACTATTTTGTAACTCAAACCGAGGTACAGAACCACACAGGACTGAAAAGATCCGCAGTTTATTTTATGATTCACCACCCTGAAAAACGGAAAAATCATTGTAAATATAAAATATATAAGATGGAGATCCCTCTGCCAGTTTATAAAATGGAAAAAAAGATTGAGGAAGATAGAATATTATTTGAATATCAAAAGCTTATATATTAAGGAATTAAACAGACAAGACTTTTCAGTATTTTTTTAAAAATAAAAAACTATAATAAAAAAAATATTATAGTTTTTTCATTAAGACACATTTGGCATGAAGTATTAAGGAATAAATAAGCCAAAAGTGTCTTTTTTTTTAATTATTAATTTAAACTTTTTATTTTTTTATTTAATTAAAAAAAAATTGATTTTCTTTAAAATTATTTTCTAATCATATTATAAAATAAAATGCTTAAAGGAATGCCAATATATAAATATAAGATGACTGAAACGAAAAAAAATATCAATAATATTAACAAGAACATGAGGAAGTGGAAGGGAAAAAATAATTTTTTAAGAAATTGTTTAAAATATAATACAATTCCTAATTCAAAAAATCCATCTGATGAATGGGCCAAATATAACTCTTGGAAATGGAATAAAGACTCTTATAAACATGGTAATTGGGGCTTGATCTGTGGGAAAAAATCAGATTGTATTGGTTTGGATTTAGACATATATGGTTGGACTGATATGGAAAATCATCCATTTATCAAAATGATTAAAGAAGTATATAATGAAGATTCACTTGAATCATGGTTGAAAAATCAGAAAACATTAGTTGTAAAAACTACTTCAAACGGATTTCATGTTATTTATAAATTAAATGAAAATCCTCTTAGAAATGTCAATGATAAAACATTAAATATTGACATCAAAACAACTGGCGGATATTTAGTTGGAGCTGGTTCTATTGTAAGAAGTAAAATCACAAATGAATGGTCTTCTTATGATGTTATTCATAATATTGAAGATCTTCAACCAATGGATCAGAAATTAATTGATTGGCTTAATAATAATCTTAGTTATGCCAAAAATGTCAAGGAGAAAGTTATTAAAAA
>Ga0181421_1000573_pt1 | contig 10897 bp, 28 predicted proteins | sample 44SPOviralmetaG_FD_130146 | JGI IMG/M metagenome (GOLD analysis project Ga0181421, IMG submission 130146) | Marine viral communities from the oligotrophic San Pedro Time Series (SPOT) site, San Pedro Channel, CA, USA - 44 SPOT_SRF_2013-06-19 | ecosystem: Environmental > Aquatic > Marine > Strait...
AAAAAAAAGAAAACTATATAAATAAACTCGTGTAAAGGTCACAAGGGCGAGATATAATATAGATGTAACCAACCAAACTAAACCAAGGAATACAAAATGGAAATCAAAAATCTTAAAATCGAAGAAGTCGCATTCGGTGCTAGCATCCAAGACATCAAGGTCCCGGACGTACTCAAGAAGCGCGTAAAGAGTGGACTACCCTACTTCGATTGCATTCTCGGCGGTGAGGGATTCACTCCCAGCGCTGTGTCACTCTTCACTGGAACACCCGGAGCAGGAAAGACGACTATGATGCTTGCTCTCGCTAACGCACTCCAAGGTCACGGCGCAGAAGTTGTATTCAATACGGCAGAGGAGTCACTGTACCAGATCAAGATGACATGCGACCGACTCAAGCTTCGCAATGACTTCAAGGTCGGTGGCGAGAACCGCATCCCTGTACTCCTCGAAGGCTGTGAAAAGATTCGAACCGGTGCACAGAAGCGGCCCTTCTTTCTCATCGTAGACTCACTCCAATGTATGGACGACGGACACTTCAATACCGGTCGTATCACTACAGCTACAGCGGAACGCGCACTGGGTCTACTTACAAGCTACGCAAAAGAACACGCTATCAACGTCATCGTCATCGGCCAGGTGACAAAGGACGGCAAGATGGCAGGATCGAATAAACTGAAGCACATGGTTGACTCTCATATCCACCTAAGTGTAGAGACAAAGGACGTAGATCTGAAGGGATGCCGCGTACTAGAGACACAGAAGAATCGTTTCGGTGGTGCAGGCCACGTCGTATTCTTGGATCTACACAGAGGTGGCTTCAATGAAGTTGCACGTGTTTCAGCAAGTTAACATTTTAAGTCCCGTTAGCTCTGGTTAATGGGTGGAGGGGTGAGTTATCGGGACTCCTTGGTTGCCCCTCCATTCCGTGTCCTCCCTGCAGGCTGGTTACCTGTGTTAAGGGGAGGACACTTCTTTCATCTTATCAAGGGCTCGGAATCAATGAAAAATAGCTCAATTACAGCACAGCAAGAACAGATGAGCCCTGACGCGCAAGACAGCTTGTACCCGCGCGACGCGCACGGGGGGAGCTGCAGCCTCACACACACCATGTACACTTTTATGAACATGCGCCGGGGCAGATTGCCACAACTCATGTAAATGCTATAGCATTAAGATATAATATAAACATCCTCAACAGGATATGCTCTTTGACAACTCAATAAACCTCGACGCGCAAGACAGCTTGCGTACGCGCACATCGCGCGCGGGGAATAAATATGGTAGTTAAGCTCCGGTGGTGAAATTGGTAAACACACGAGACTTAAAATCTCGCGACTGCAAAGTCTTGTCGGTTCAAGTCCGACCCGGAGCACCATGCCTTTGTAGCTCAGTTGGTAGAGCTCCGGTTTTGTAAACCGGCGGTCAGGAGTTCGAATCTCCTCAAAGGCTCCATTTATGCGCTCATAGCTCAGCTGGATAGAGCATCGGCCTTCTAAGCCGAGGGTCATAGGTTCGAATCCTATTGGGCGTACCATTACTAACAAGTAGCATGTGTTGATGCTTGCCCTGTGCACTGGGGGAATCAGCGGTTCGAAACGTTGGAATACACTAGAGAGGACTGGGCACTTTCGAAATACGTGGGTCTGAATAGTAAGACCAAAGCCCCTCATTTTTAGACAAAGCTTACTCGGACATAAACTAGAGTCAATGACCGGACGCATCAAAAATCATCCCTGATAATCGAACACCAGTAGCTCAGGGGTGAGAGCGTTGTTCTTATAAAGCAAATGTCGGTGGTTCAAATCCACCCTGGTGTACCATTCCATGCCCCTTAGCTCAGCTGGTTAGAGCATCTGACTGTTAATCAGAGGGTCCTCGGTTCGAGTCCGAGAGGGGCAGCCATAAGAGGAAGCGTGACCGAGCGGCTGAAGGTACCGGTCTTGAAAACCGGCGTGGGGCAACTCACCGTGAGTTCGAATCTCACCGCTTCCGCCATTTTATTTCGTGTAAATATTCTACGTGCGATGTATAATATAGAGGTAACCAACCAAATAGGATTAAATCATGGAAACAACTTACTACAGAGACAGCAAAGGCATCCTTCTTCGCAAAGAACAAAGTGAAGCACCCATCCTCAACCCAGGCGATAGGTTCTGGGATATGAATGTGGAAAGATGGGCAACAGTTCTTAAGATCAGATCAGTGGAGAGTTACGGCGCACCACTCGAAGTGCTTTACTCAGGAACACCTGTTGATCAGTGCTTCAAGGGTCGCGCAATGCTATTGGACGTCGGCGAGATTATTCGATCAGCTTAACACATATTGCGCAAGATTCATCGCGCACACCAGGGGGTCAATAGCTCAGTTGGTAGAGCATCGGACTTTTAATCCGCAGGCCCTGGGTTCGAGCCCCAGTTGACCCACCATCACACCCAGTCTTAGAGACTTTAAACTAGCGCGGGAAGCGCAAAAGGAAGAGAGAAAATGACAGTAGCAGAAAACGGCAACACAGTGAGTGTACACTATCGTGGAACATTTGAAGACGGAACAGAGTTTGATAGTTCACATAATCGTGGTGAGCCAATTACTTTTAAGTTGGGTTCCGGGCAGATGATTCCAGGATTCGACACTTCAATCCCAGGCATGGCAATTGGAGAGACAAAGGACATTCAGCTTACGCCCGAGCAAGCTTACGGAGAGCATGTTGAATCTCAGATCCAAGAGATTCCACGAACAGCATTCCCAGAAGACTTTGAGTTCGTCGTAGGCGCATCAGTACAAGGAACTCAAGCTAGTGGACAACAATTCTTGGCCAAGATCATTACCGAGGCAGAAGAAACAGTCACCCTAGACTTCAACCACCCGCTGGCTGGCAAGACCCTTATGTTCAATATTGAACTGATTGATATCACTTAAGACATCTGGGCCCTTAGCTCAGTTGGTTAGAGCACCCGACTCATAATCGGATGGTCGTAGGTTCAAGTCCTACAGGGCCCACTTTTTGGGAGCAAAACAATGAAGCAACATTATCAAATCATCATTGAGGGCAGGGCATTTATTACTTGCAAGTCATATGATCAAGCAGCTGCACTAGTCGAGCAGTATCGAAAGGGTAAGCCGGATGCAGATATCAGCATCATCCCTGTTTCCGGCAATCGGTAGGCTCATGTAATCCTTCTGGCTGCATGGTATAATATAGATGTAACCACCTAAGGAGTTCACATGAGAACATTCGTCATCAGATTCAACAAGCACAACGGCAAGATGGGCAAGCGCACTATCAAGGCCCGGAATCGTGAAGAGGCGATAATCAGGTGTCGATCTGTAGTGGCTGATAGCTTTTGGCACTTCGTGGCTTGGGAAGACTAGGCGTGCAATACCACACACAGAGTGGTATAATAAATCATAACCAACAACCAAGGAAAATATGAAAAACAAATCAAAGATCTGTCCGCTTTCAAAGCTTACACAGAAAGAAAAAGAAGAAATGAACGCACAAACACGAGCACGACTTGGACCAGACTGGGAAACCACTAGGGAAGAAGTTGCTAAGCGATGGGGAGTATAATATGAGTGATGAACGAACAGAATTGATGGAATTGATTGAAGAGGTTGACATGGTCGACGTAAATAATCACCCGGTGCTTTTGGAACTAATGATGTGGCTACCCACGGATACCATCAAGACCTTCATTGAGGATGCAAAGACTACCCTAGATGTTGGGTTTACAGATATTGAACCTCAGGAGCGTGACGAGCGTTACACCACATGGAGCTCATGCGACTAATGCATGCAACATCTCGAGTAGCATAGTATAATATAAACATAGCGAAGGAGCTCACATGATCAAGTATCAAGTACATTATTCAGTAGGCACGCCAAAAGGTCTCAGGCACGGTAAGCGAACAGTAAAAGCACGAGACAGCCAAGAAGCAAAGGCACGTGTAAGCGTACTAGTTTCCGGATCATTTGGGCACTGGATTAGGTCATGACATATATTAGAGTTCAGCTAACACATTCTGACAGTCGTGAGGGTGAGCAGTGGATTACACACACATTCCGAGAAACCGAGAGGAACGAAATGCTTAAGTCGATTAGAAGCTGGCAGTCTCGGAATGTACCGTTTAAATTTGTAGATATGCACGGCAAATCGTGTAAAACAGCAACACACCTAGTATAATATAACCATAACCAATCCAAACCAAGGAAAACCAACATGAACATTCTAAACAAAACAATTCAAAATCTTATTGATGACGGCGTACTCTCTCTTTCTCAGGTCAATGACCTGGTCAAGAAGAATGAGCGCGCTGAAGTACGGAAGGCTCGGTCTGTTCGGCGAAGTGAAGTTAAAAGCACTGTGTTCGCAAAGATCGATGAACTACTTTCAACTGCACCTGATGCTGCTGTGAAGCACCGACAGGTATGGGAAGCTGTAGGCCGTGATGCTCACACACGTGACGAAGTCTTGAGTGCACTTCGATCACTTCGTGATGACGGAGTACTACAAAACATCAGAAAGTCCGGCAACAACTTTCAAGTCTTTTGGGCTTTGGAAGCACAAGCTGAGACTCCTGTGTTTGGTACCGTCGCGGACATCAGAGAGGCCTAGCCTTTATCGTACTGGATGAGTGTTGCGTGCGCGCAACGGGAACGGGTGGGCGACAAATCTTTTTTAGGAATATGAATGACTTTATTTAAACAGCTACTCAGCGATTTTATACTGCTGGTCTTGCCTTTCATCGTGGGCGTTTTCATAGGATTCTTTACGTTCCCATACGCATTTTAACAATTTTCAATCACTGCATCTTTTCATACCTCTCCGACCCTCTCAGTTTGTCCAGTTGGGCTCGCGCAAGTTAAATGAATAGATGCGGTGGTTGATCCCTTTAAATCCTGCGCGAGGACGCCAGGCGGACCTGACTTACGGTTCGAAAATATGTCGGTACAGCCTCAACCGGCGAAGGTAGGCAGGAGGCGCCTTTTCATCTCATGCAACAGTCGGTCGGACTGTGTATAATATAAACATAACCGAAACCACTGGAGATCTCATGTCTAAATTAGTTATTAAGTTCACACAACCAAAAGAAATGACAACTTCTGAATTCTGTAATCTTCTTGAAAAGCACAGCATTAGTATTGGTGCACAAACATCATACACAAAGAATGAGTATCTCATTAGCGGATATCTGGTGGACCTCACTAAGTTTATCGCAGAAGTTGAGTCAGATGCTCCCGCCAAGCAGTGGGTAGATTATGTTTACGAAAACCAAGTTGCTGCTGTGTAACTAATCCAGCCTCCGGGCACAATACAACCACCCTTCCAAGGAACTAAATATGTTAAAAGAACTAATCAATAAATTGCTCGACAATGCAGACGGCATCTCATCAGAAGCCTATGGTGCACTACTCGACTATCTTGCTAGTATCGGTGAGTATGACCTCATAGCTGAGGTAAACAATCGTGTTGAGTGTGCAGGTGACCAGTACTACTTTCCACTCGGACCTGAATGGTCGCCTCTCTACCCTGGAGGCTGGAATCAAGACCCGACTCGTGCATAGACACCGAATGCATGATATAATATAAGAGAACCAACCAGCCAACCAGGGAATCTAAATGATTATTGAGACAATCGACATACACGGTCACGAGCGGATCATTAACGTAAACTTCATTACGAACATCGAGTATACTACTTCAGGCCGCGGATCCCACGGCCAAGGACGCCGAAACCCCTGCAGTGGTGTCTTCGGAGACCAGATGATCAGGCTGTACATGTCGACTAGTCAGGTCATTGAGATCGCGTGCGATCACGACGGTCACGACGTCACTGAGGGCGTACTCCGGTGCTATAAGAGCATGATGTACGACACGCCGCGGAAACGCCCGCTCTACAACGGGAACAGGGGTGGTGCTTAAGTCGTGCAAACATTTTAATTGCATAGTATAATATAGACATAACCACCTACCAAGGATTCTAATATGATTCAAACAACTATCCCACAAGTTAAGCTTAGCGGCATCGAATACTTGCTTCTTTCAATTCAAGCAAACCCGGGGAAGTCACAACGCTGGCACCTCAAGCGAAAGTATATGTACCAGCACGGACGACCTGACTTCCACAAGGGTGGTTCAGGATCCGGCTACTTCAACTCACGTAGTTACAGGAATGTGCTTTGGCGTGATCTAGCACCAAAAGATACCTTTTATGAATGTTCATTACCTATCGAAGCTGCTTACATATCCCCAGGTAAATATGGCGGGATGAGGTCAAAGTCTGCTCAAATGCATTTGACAATGAGCGGCTGGACACGGGCAAACGAAGCTCGAATCAAGCTCGGTCTGGCACCAATCAAGGCCTCATTTAAAGATTGCAGTACGATGTAATTCGTGCATCGAATCTAGATACAGTGTATAATATAAGAGAACCACCTACCAAGGAAACTAAAATGTCTTACAATAATAACATCATTCAAACTCTCGGCGTCGACAACGAATCCACCTACGGCAAGAAGCTGGCCATCACAGTGGCAGTGGACACGCTCGAGATGTGCACAATTACTTTCGGCAGCGGCTATTCAATTCGCATTCCAGAGGACGACGTCGACGCATTGCGCGATGTGCTTTACTCGGCATCAACAAAGTTGATGGCTCAACGAAATGCTAGGGAAGAGCTTTCCAAGGTCGGTCGTCGTGAAGGAAACGGCGAAGCTCGCGAGTGGGGAAACTAAAATGAAACTTACACCTATTGAAAGTATTATCCACGAAAATAACCAGCACGGATACAAAGTGTCCGGACAAGCTGCACTTGTTGAATTGATTGAGCGCGCTGAAGAGTCGCAATTGCAAATTGACTATTACAATGAAAACTTTGCAGACGGTGGTTGTCCTGATGAAAAGATGATTGTGCTGGAAGCGATAAAAGATTTGAATGCATGCCAAGATGCAATTGAACTTATCATGAAAAGACTTGACCTTAACATTGATGCTTGAGTTGTCACTATGTCAAATTATCGAATCACTAAGAATAATCACAACCGGGGCATGGCTGCTGTTATGTCACTTGTTCTTCCTGGTGTCGGGCAAGTATACACCGGTCGGTGGGTTTGGGCTCTGTTCTTCTTTATCTTTACACCGGGCTTTTGGCTTGGCACCGGCGGAATGCTTGGTTGGGTCTTCCATATCTGGTCAGCATGGCATGCATGGAAGTCGTGCAAGTAAAGCACGGGCAGTGTATAATATAAGAGAACCACCTACCAAGGATTAAATAATGAATCACAAATACAAAATCGGCGATTGCGTAATCGTAGAAACTAAACACTTCGGCCCGTACTACGGCCATGTTGGTGCAGTAGACCCAGACGGCGGAATCGTTGTTAGACACAATCTTCAACGCTACCCTGACCATCCAACAGGAGCTACCTACGTGGGTGCAGACAACATCGACACAGACGTCAAATCATTCACAAAGGAAGGGTAACGCAATGCATCTTATTACTCAAGTATACAACCGAGCCGGTCTTACACAATCTGAAATTGAGGGCATGGATGCTTTCATTGCCGGGGAATCAGAAGTAGCATTCTACGATTCACCACAATTTGAAAAGCTTTATGAGTATCTTGCTTTCGGTATCGCAGTAATGCCTTATGAGGCTGCAAAAGGAAAGACTGAGACACCTGATGAGTGGATTATGGCGTTCATTGAAACATGGTCAGGCCGACCAACTAATGTACTAATGGAGTAGATAATGTCAAAGAAGAAGAATAATAAGAATGAGATGCCTAAGCAACGCAACTGGCTAGCAGTACATGCTTTTAGTAGGAGCGGAGCAGGTAGTCACGGCTCTAAGAAAGCCAAACAAAATAAGAGCGCATGCCGCGGGAAGTGGAAGGGAGATTAAAGATGAGACTAATGAAAGAGATACGGCTGGCTATTCTAGAAGATATGCATGAACACGGTGACGGTACACGTATGGAGCTTTGGGAGCGATGCACAATGGATGTACCCTGGGAGCCTTTTAAGCGTATTCTCTCAGGTCTATTGGTGACAGGATTGGTGACTAAGCACGGTCCACACATCGCCTTGTCAGACCGCGGTATCGAGTACGTGCAACAGCTGGAAAGCTAGTGTATAATATAGATGTAACCAAGGAGCTTACAATGGAAGATTTCAACGTAGACATCGTAAATAATGAGACAGGTGAGGTATATGCCGAGAACTTGCGGCTCTCAGATGCGCACACTAAAATCGCGAAGAAGGGTTGGAATCATGTAAAAACGACCAGCGAAGAGATTCCAGGTGACGGCTGCGGCGGTGGAGAAGGGCCATTTATCGTGTACACGCTTTGGGTAGAAGATCCAGAAGAGACTGCATATGAGAAGCGGCGTGCAGATGCCAGGCTGTGGTGGGATTATAAAAATGGTGGAGGACAAGTAGGATGATTGAAGGAAGTTTGATGCATTGGGGTGACAAGCGCATGGCGAATGTTACAATGATTAGCGGCGGAAAAGAACTGAGCTTGACAGTTGATAATGGATCAATGTGCGAAACAAAGAAGCTATTTCGTGCAGATCTGCGCTGTATTAGCAATGGCAGGGATGTGACTGCTGCAGTATTCAATTGCGGTGAATTTGATGTTGTCCGTGGTGATGTACAAAGTATGGCTACAGCAATGAACTGGTTGCAAAGAAGTGAATGGGGATTCTCGCGATGAAGCACCTGATCCTACTGATGATGATGGGCTGCGGTGCATCTAAGACAAAGATGAAGGGGATTGTGATGACACAAGACGTCTACTTTGACGGCATGGTTCCAGTTGAAGTGACAAATGCTCCGGGTGGTCATACTTGGGTCAAGCTTAGTAAGCGACAACTAAGGCACATTAAAGCAGGTGACCACATTACGTTCTATGTGAAAGCGAAATCTGTTAAGCACGTCCGGCGTTAACTCATGCAACCCTATGAATAGCTGTGTATAATATAAACATAACCACCTACCAAGGATTCTATCATGATTAAGTCAACTTCTTCTTACATCGCTTCTGACGCTTACCCTTACGAATGTAGCTGTGGTGAGAGATACAGCACAGTTGATGCTGCTTACCACTGCCGTAAGTGTCGCAACTACTGTGTATTCGGTTACTGCACACATGTCGTCGACATTAGGGACGGCTCTGTTGTTCGTGGCTTTGAGCCAAGTGAAGAGCGTTATGCTGCTGCAGAAGCCAGTTATGTAAAGCGCATTGAAGCTGAGCAGGCAGAATACAAGGCTTATGTGGAGATGGAGACCCAGACCGGTGAGGCATGGGAAGCGCACATCGCGATGACACGGCGTCAGGCTGAAGAAGAAAACGAAGATGCGCTGTATCAAATACAGGACGAAATGAATGGGTTGCGGAGCTAGTAAGATGAAAGTAGAAGAGTACAGTCTTACAGCAAGGGCAGCAGCACAGGCCGCGGTTGCAAAGGTGCCTTACCCAGCCGGCGGCTTGATTGAGAATGAGATTCACCTGTATCTAGAAAGTGTGGTAGGTCTAGACCCATTAAGTGATGAGATCTTTGAGATCGGTGATAAGGCACTTGAAGTTGCAGGAATCCTACTGGGTGTCGGACCTGACGTCCTCTAACCGTAACATGTGTAACATCCCCCGTTACAGAATATAATAAGAACATAACCAAGGAAAGATAAAATGAAAAAGAAGTATTCAATCAAGAAGTTTATGGGCGACGACAGCTACAGCTGGGCAGTATTCCGCGCAGAAGATGTCAAGGGAATGCGTAGTCCGATCTGCGATCCGTTCGCTAGGCCTCTGATGAACGGCCTTACTCGGACGGATGCAACCTACTACAAGAAGCAGTTCGAATTCGAACAGCGGTAGTCGTGCAAGACATAGAATAGCTGTGTATAATATAAACACAACCCCAACCAAGGATTATAAAATGAAAACAGTAAATGAAACAATCGAAAGATTCAAGACACGCAATGGCGGCTTGATGACTCGGATGATGCTGAACGAAGTAGAGTTGCAATACATCGAAATGGCACAGGGTGGCGACGGTACTGTTGCTATGTGTGGAGAGATCAGAGAGAAGTACTACCCAATGCAGCCTGACTCATTCTTTCAGGCAGTATGTGACGGTATGGAATGGGACTGGAGAACAGCCTCTGCTGCAGCCGTCGCTGAAGATTGGCGACAGCCTCGTTAGACTCATGCAGCCAACACCGCCGCAGCGTATAATATAAACATAACTTCAACAAGGAGTCGCAATGACTTACACACGTGAACAAATCAATGAAATCCTCAGAACCAATGACCGCGCAGTAGAGCGTGCAATGATTAGACTGTTTGAGTTGCAGAATGCAGATGAACAGCAATGGGGAACAACAAACGAACAGAACGGCCGCGGATTCTGCTCCTCAGATGCACGTGCAGGCACAAGATTTGCACGATGGATCCAGGGGATGGACAATAAGAATGTAAAGCGGTATGACCCAAAGAGTCTGAGTAATCCACGTGCAATGGGTATCTTCGGTAAGTACTGTCAAGAAGGTGGTACAGTCATGGACAGAGCTAGGAAGATTGCATTGAAACACAGTGCTCAACTAGTTACTATTGCTAATGAGAAAGCGAAGAAGACACAGTCGCAGATGGCGGAGCCAGGTGGTAACCAGACTATTCATATCCCGAAGGACCCACCTGCAGGTACATGGGCTGCAACAGCGAGGATTATGTCACAGGGTGATGACAGCGGATTTGACTGGGATTCGTGGAAAGATGAGATGAAGGACCGCAGCATGGGTGGCTATTAAGTTGCCGAGGTTGGCTTCTGTTAACACGGCAGGGCTCATCTAGGTGGATACAAGGCTACTGCGCTAGGGGCTTCTAAAGGTCATT
>Ga0181421_1000576_pt1 | contig 10867 bp, 5 predicted proteins | sample 44SPOviralmetaG_FD_130146 | JGI IMG/M metagenome (GOLD analysis project Ga0181421, IMG submission 130146) | Marine viral communities from the oligotrophic San Pedro Time Series (SPOT) site, San Pedro Channel, CA, USA - 44 SPOT_SRF_2013-06-19 | ecosystem: Environmental > Aquatic > Marine > Strait...
CCGGAAACGGTAGCCGACAAGCCGGAATGAATCGCATGTACGACATGATGCGTAATTTTGAAGGGAGTGCCGCACGTGGCAACTGAAACACAAGTACAAATTATTCGCGAAAACCCGGATATTGAGGACTACCGACTTGGATTATTAGGAGGGGTTTCTCAGTTTGTTAATGAAAATATCGGCAGGATGCCTCCGCCACCCGTTACGCCCCCCTCTTATCAAGTAGCGGGACTGACGCCGCTTCAACAAGAAGCCACTCTCATGGCTAGGCAAGGAATAGGCGCATATAAACCTTATACAGACGCCGCGTTAAATGCGGCGCGGCGCGGCGAACAATACGCAGAAGAATATGGCTTTGGCGGACTGCAAGAAGCGGTAGGTGCAACAAGACAGGGACAGCAAGTGCTTTCTCAAGCCGCACAAATAGCGGCACAGCAACGTCAACAACCATATGCCTACCAACAAACTGCGGCGGGAGACATTGGACGGGCGGCGGCAATGTCCCGTGAGGCGGCGCAATCGGGCTATCAAGCTTTAAGGGGAACGGGCCGTCAGTATGATCCGTACATGACCAGTTTGTACATGAACCCTTACGAAGACGCAGTGGTTCAGCAGGCAATGGCCGATGTTGATCGTGGAAGTCAAATGCAACGCCAACAACTTGGCGCACAAGCCGCCGCTACGGGAGCGTTTGGCGGCTCACGTCAAGCTGTCGCAGAGCAAGAAATGAATCGTAATATTGCGGAACAGAAAGCCCGAACCGCCGCTCAACTTCGCATGGCGGGCTACGGTCAAGCTAGTCAGCAGGCTCAACAATCTTTTGAGGCGGCACAGCAAAGAAAGCAACAAGCGGCTCAACTTTACGGCGGCCTCGGGCAACAAGCGGCGGGGACTGCCTTACAAGCAGGGACCGGTCTAGGCAACTTAGGCTTGCAGTATGGTCAGTTAGGTCAAGCGGACGTAGCACAGCTAATGGATTTGGGGCAAGCCAGCAGTCAGATGGGCCAAGGCCTCGGGTCTTTGGCACAAGTAGGGGGTCAGCTTGGCTCTCAACTTAGCTCACTGGGCCTTCAGCAGGCAGGATTAGGGCAATTACAACAGCAACTTAACCTTGGCGATGTTAAAACGATAGAGGCCTTGGGCGCACGTGATCAAGCTCTACAGCAGGCAGGTTTGGATGCCCAGCGTCAAAGCAACATGCAACTTTATCAAATGCCTTATCAACAGTATTCGTTCTTGAGTGACATTTATAAAGGCACACCGTCTTCGCAATCTCAAACAACAATGAGCCAAACTCAAGATCCGTCCACGTTTCAGCAGATCGCTGGCTTAGGTGTTGCAGGCCTTAGCGCGGCGGCTGGAGCTAAAAACATATTTGGATTTTAAAAAATGAGCGTATTAAATAGACCGTTATTTCGACAGGCAGGTGGCCCCGCGCAACCCATGCCGCAAGACATGGCACCTATGCTACCGGTAGGCCCTCCGCCACAACCGCAAGTAGGCCCTCCACCACAACCTCAGATGGACCCTGAAATGGCTCGTCAAGCGGGTGTTCTGGAAAAAGTTGAAATGGAGGCCCGCGCCTCTGGTGAACAAATGGGGGCCGAATACGCGCAACAGATGATGGCGGGTATTGACGGCGCACAGTCCACCGAAGACCTGATCAACGCTCTCCGGGGTAACAACAGGCCTATCGACTCGCGCCGCGAAGAGCTTGCCGGGTATGTTGGCCAAGGCGACGCGGACCAGACCCCTGAGTCGGTACTGGCGATGGTTCAGCCGGTCATTATGATGACGGAAGAGGGGGCCATGGACAGCGGGATCGGCGCTCTGGTTCAACAGATTGCGGGCGACGTGGAAATGACCACGGCTGACGGTACTCCTACCGACATGGGGATGGGTGTCGGTAGTTTGATGACCGCAGGGGCGCAGGAGGCCCCCGCCCCACAAAATTTTAGACAAGGCGGTGAGGTAGCATATCTTGCGCTCGGTAGTGACCCAGATGCTACGGCACCGCCAGAATCCTATCAAAGTTTCCGAACCTCTTCTATGTTAGACCTTTTAAATAATGATTTTGATTTTGGGACGGAAGTAAAAAGTCAGTACGAATCATTGCTACCTATTTTTAAAGGCATAGTAAACGACGAAGATAGGACGGTACAGGCGGAAGAACGCGCTGAAATGGACCGAGCGCAAGCCATGCTTTCTTTGGCGCGCGGCGGGCTTCGTTTGGCGGCAGGTGACCCCAAGTCGGGTGGTTCGCTTGCTTCGCAGATAGGGTCGGCGTTTGAGCCTACCGCCGCAGAGATCGCGGCCCTCGGGGCACAAGCGCAAGAACGTAAGGATGCTATTCGGGCGCAAGACCAACAATTGCGTTTGGGTGCGCTTCAAGCGGGGATAGGGCAAGCCGGAGCGGAGCAGACGCTTGATTTAAAAAGAAGCGTGGCGTCATTAGACGCTTTGTTTGGTCCCAACAGCGGAACAACAGACGAAGTAACGCTTAAACTTCCTGACGGTACAACTCGCACACTTAATTTAAGAACGCAATTTGCTGAATATAGAGATGCTATTGATAACCAAAAGGCACTGGTCATTAATCCTGAAGCAGATAGTAAGTATGGATCAGGTGTAACAGGGCAAGCTTTAAACCGACTTAGTAAACCAGAAAACTTAGTGAGCTTGGTAAAAGGCATACAAGGAGACAGGTCTGAGGATTCTTTGACGGCTCTAGCCGATTTGTCTCGAATACAAGAATTTGACCCGCAAACGGGTCGGGCAATGAACAGCGTACCTGTTCACTTACAGCCTTTTGTCCGGCTGATAAATGATAATGTTGCATTAAAGAACTTCCAAGAGCAATCCGCAGACCAAATCGTTACGTTCAACAAAGAGTATGAACAGTTAGCAAAAGACATTGCGGATGAGGAAAAAGATCCGTCTGAGTTGTACAAATACATAGATGCCCGCATAGCCACAATTGCTAACTTGGACATGGAATCGGCAACAGGATTACCGTCGGGGCTTCTAAATTTCGTAGAAGCAGGCGCTCAACAAATGGGCGATCTTTTTGGTTCCTCTGTAAAAGACTTTGTGGGCGACGGCATAAGCGATGTTGATCAAGCACGGCGAATAATGGATTCAGTCTTGCAGTCGGTAGATCGTTATGTGGCCGGTGCGCCAAATGAAAGCCGTTTGCTTCAGCAACAATATGAAAACCTTAAAGCTCAATTGCCAAAATCTTCTATGTTTGAAACAGATGCCTCGGCACTAGGCGCGTTACAAAATTACAGGGATTTAATAAACACCGATTTAGAACAAGTACGAATACTCATTAAAGATGCTCAGTTACAAAAGCCAAGTGATTTAGGTCGTTTTAGATACCGGCTGATGCAAGCATTCAACCTTAGCGAATTGTTAAATGCTCTAGCGATTAATTACAAATCTGGCCCAAGCGGACAAAACATACCCAGCGCACTCATAACGAACGAAAAATTAGATACATATTTGAGTAATAACCCTCTTCTTCAAGGTTTGCCAAACTCCGCAATTACGCAACCACCCTCTGAGGAGTCTTTACCGGATCTTGACATATACTTCCGCACCCCCAACGGAGAGAACTAATTGTGGCAGAAGCTCAAGAAAGTGTAGACGTTTCGCAGGACAAGACGACTTCAGGAACTCCCATGCAAGTATTTGATCTTGGGGCGGCATTACGAGATCAAGTGCCGCTAGGAGTTATTAACAAAGAGTTAGCCAATCGCAAGAACTTTGATTATGACGCCGCGTTTAGCGATGTAAAACAGTTCCGTAAAAATGAACTGCTTCAAGGCGGTCTTTCTGAACAAAACATTGTGGACGAAGATTTAACTCTTTTTGCGGACGAAATCTTGCTTGAAAAATTGAGTGATGGAGCTTATGCCCGCGAAGCAGACCCCACGAAAAGGGGTATGATGCAGGGGATGCTTGTTGATTTGCCCGCTGGAATGGGGTTTATTAAAGGCGCTATAGAAGGATTTCAAAGAACACCGGGTCCGATCCCCCTTAAAGTGGTTGGGGCGGGGATAGGTGCGATGGGTTTAAGCACTGCGGGCTACGCTCCGGGAGAGATATTTCTTCGGGGGGACCCTACAGGACTTACCGATTATGAAGGTATTTACCCTTCCGAACCACTTCCGTCACAAAGAGCAGAAATAGAATCGGCAAGAACCTATACGGGAACGTTGTTGTCTTTGTTGACATTGGGGTCTTTTGTTAGACAAGGCGCTGTAGATCTTGGTTCAGATGCCATAGCCCGGAACATTGAAAACATGGCCCCCGGATTAAAACGCAGTTTTAGTAAAGTTGCCGAAAAAATTGTTCGTGGAACTGAGCGCATTTCGGAAGCCATGGGCAAACCTTTTGCGGTGCCTACGACAAAGGTACAAACCGCAGGAGCTATCGGAAAAGCGGCGGCTTTATCTACCGCGCCCGCCGCCGGTGCATATCTTGCAGAAACAGCGGATCCGTACAACCCCCTTACTCGCGTTGCCGCCGAAGTCGGTGTTAGTGCTATTCCTACGCAAAGAATTGCGGCGTTTGTGACCGATAAAACCGCCGGTACTTTGTTGCGAAGCCTTAGAAACATTTTTTCAAAATCCGGCAGAGAAGATACGGCGGGCAAACGGTTCGTAGCTTCTTTAGAAGCACTCGATGCAAAATATGCAGACGTTGAGTTTAATAGAGAAACGTTTGCGGCAGATCTTGATGAAGCATTAGCAAACTCTCCTTTAGAGGCGTTGGTAGAAAGAGTAAACGCTCAGTTACCCGAAGGGCGTCAACAATTAATAGTGCCTCCTTTGACGATTGCTCAAAGAACGGCAGGAACAAAAAAACAAGTTGGCGAGGGCACTACAAAAGAAATAAATCCTTTGATTGGTCTTGAAGCCCTTGACAGAGGTTTAAGAAAGACAAACACAGGAACGGGAAGCTACGGAGAACTATCTAACCAGCTTTATCAAGATTTCAAATTGTTTTCGGCTCGCTTAATGGAGGAATTATTAATTCAAGCGCAAGGCAACCCAAGAGCTTTGGCAGAAGCGGCACAAATACAAGAAGCTGTTTTTTCTGCCGCCATTCTTCATAATTTAGAAGCGGCAAAAGAAGCGGCAATTCAACGCTCTCAAAAAGTTGAACCGCCAATGCGTAGAAAAACGCAAAGTGAATTAATGGTCACGTATGTTAATGATGCTTTAAATGACGTAAGTGATGCAACCGACATGTTATATGACCGTGCGAAAGATCGGTTAGCCGGTCAAAACATTCAGCCAAGCTTTACTTTGGAAGCTATTCAAGAACTTCAAGATAACGGTGTTACGTCATTTTCGCCAATTGTATCTGAAATACTTCGTGCTATTAGCCCAGACAGTTCAAACTTAGAAGCCGACTTAAACAGGGTGCGTGGTATAGAAGAGGAGACGTTTGCTACTTTATCTCGTCTTCAGTTTCAAGCCCAAGCGTATTTAAATACTTTGCCAACCCGTGTGGAAGAGGGCCTACAGCCTCTTTTAACGAGTATAGAAAATATTTCCCCAGAAGAACAAATCACGGTTTTGAGGAGAGAACTTGACCGAAGAACCACCCCCGGAGTAAAACAAAATCGGGATATAAAAAACGAGGCCTCTTACCTGCGTAAACTTATCCCGGTTGCTACAGCACAAGCAGAGTTTGACAGCATTTCCGCTCGCGTAGCGGAAGCTCGTTCGCAAGCAACAAATCAACAAGCCGCAGAATTGTCGTTATCCGAAATTTTGGATTACCGAAGACGATTGAGCCGAGCGAACAGAAATAACGTTAATCAAAACCAAGCCGCAGAAAGTTATCATATGAGTGTGGTAGAAGAAGGCATTATTCGTGATCTGGAAGCTTTATCGGGGGGAAGTTCTTTACTAAACGAAGGGCCTCAAGCATATGCCTCTTTTGAAAACCTTTTACAAAGTTTAGAAGAACAGGGTATGGAAGGGGTTCAAGCCGGATTAATTTTATTACGCAAAGCTAATGCGTTTAATGTGGCAAAGCACGACGTTTTTACCCGCACCTTTATTGGAGACGTGCGGCAAAAAGACTCAAAAGGTCGTATGCGAATTAACCCGCAACTTGCCCTACAAAAATTGTTTGCGGGAAGTTCAGATGAGGTTTCTATAAGACTTCAGGAAGTTGAGGACGCCATCAATTGGATAAACACCGGCGGTTTTGAAAGGCCAAGTAGAGCTTTAACTCAAGACGAAATTGCTCGTTTCTCTGATTCAGCGGTTGCGCGTTTTGGCACCTATCAAGCCAGCAAAGACGATTTACTTAAACAATTTTTTAAATCCGCTATAGATAGTGACCCAAACTCCCCTACTTTTAATACCGTTGACCCGCGCAAAGCACAAAGGTTTATCGAAAAAAACGAAGAAGCTTTAGGGCCATTATTTCCAGACGTATTTAGGGACATAAAAAGCGGCATAGAAGGCCGAATTAAGTTCGACGATTTATTGGCAGAGCAAGCTCGCATTGAAACCGACCTAACTAATCAAACTTTGTTGTCTCAATTTAGGGGCGTCTACGACAATCCGGGAAAAAGAATTAGAGACATAGTGGGCACACCTCAAAACCCTTTAGTAAATTCACCACAAAACCTTCAACAATTGTTAGATGAAGTTAAATCTGTTACTTCCGGTACGTCGGCAGATGTTAGAGACAAAACCAATAAAGCCTTGGTTTATGCAATATTAGACTCGGCGTACATATACGCTGGGGGACGAAACCCCTCCGGAGAAATTGACTTCCAAAAATTTAGGCAATATTTGTTTGATCCCTTAGATGGTCGCGAAGGAGACTCTGTAGCAAAATTGTTGGAAAAAAATAACATTATTACACAAGAGTCATTTAAAGATTATCAAACGCTAATCAATCAATCTGCTGAAATTGCTCAAGTCATGCGGAGTTCTGGTCCGCAATCCGTGGAAAAACTGCAAGATAAATCAGCCCTATTGGCCAACATTGTTATTCGTGGATTAGGGGCTATCGGCGGAAACGTGGTTGTAAACAGGCTTAAAGGCATTTTTGGAAATGTTCCGGGTGCTTCTATGTCTGTAGCACAAACTACTTCAAATGCGACGGCGGAGCTTGGTTTGAATATGCCCGCTATGAAAGTTCAAGATATTTACATTCGGGCAATGACAGAAAAAGATTTGATGCAAATTTTGCTTACAAAACAACCAAAAAGCGAAAAAAAGGCCATTGAATATTTCAGATCCCTACCAGCAATTTTTTATACGTCGGGTGTACGAACCGGTATTGAAGAAGTGCAACGGACAGAAACAGGTAAAGTTCCGGTTAACTACGCAGAAGAAGTCTACCGCGACGTTGTGCCGCAACCGGCTCCTACGCCACAACCCGTTGCCACATCTCAAGCTCCTACGCCACAACCCGTTGCCACATCTCAATCTCTTGTGGCAAGCTCCGATGGTCTATGGAATCGGGTTCTTCAACAAGAATCCGGCAATCGGCAGACCGATTCATCCGGTCGCGTACTACGATCTAAAGCGGGTGCAATTGGGATTTCTCAGGTTATGCCCTCAACCGCTATGGACCCCGGATACGGTGTTCCCAGCATTTTTGACATGGCCCGTCAAAACAACATTCGGGTAGAAAAAGAAAGTCGCCAAGAAGCAGAACGCCTGCTGGGTATTCAAGAGCTTAACGAGCAATTTGGACGAGCATATTTCGACATGTTAGCGCAAAGATATGAGGGTGATCCTGTTCGGCAGTTAATCGCTTATAACGCCGGAATTCGTGTGGCTGATCGTTACAATGACAATCCCACAACACTACCCCGTGAAACACAAGGATACATCACCAACATTTTAGGTGTTGAAGAACAGGCCGTAAAGCAGGCGGCGGCCCCTGCACCACAGCCGCCGATAGCACAAGCCGCGCCTCCCGCACCACCGGCCCCGGCCCCTGTCAGCCCTCAATCGTTACAAAGGGCGGCACAGGTGTTAGGTCCGCAGGATGATATAGGGATGCTGGCCTCTGAGATGTTGATGCGACAAAGACCTGCCTAAATCAGCCAGTTCTTAGTAGATTCGCCTAAAACATCGCCTGCGATATTTATTTTATCGCGCAAGGCGGTTAGAATGCGCTCATCAATTGTCCCCGGACTGACCAGATCAACGTAGGTTACGTTGTCTTTCTGGCCAATACGGTGTGCGCGGTCTTCTGATTGCAAGCGTATTTCTAAATCGTAGCTATTACTGAAGTAAATCACTGTATTTGCTTCGGTCAGAGTAATTCCGTAGCCACCCGTCCGGGGCTGTCCAACAAAGAAACGCAACTCGGAGTCAGGGTCTTGAAAACGGTCGATAATGTTCTGTCTATCATCTTGGTGAGTCTCACCGTAATAGGATGCTACCACGCCACTGCCCCACTTTTTCTTTAACGCCTTTTCGATGCGGTGAATGTCGTAAGTGTACGTGGCCCAGATGATGGCTTTGCCCTGAATCTCTTCGATCACCCCCATTAACTCATCCAATCGGTTGTTTTTGATCTCTTGTATCGGCCCTTCGTCTGGTTGAAGGTGGCCGCAACAGATTTGTTGTAGCCGCATAATCTGCGTCAGCACGGATGCTGTGGTCGCCAGCTTGCCTTGCTCTAATTGAGCCAACGCTAAGTCTTTCATTTGCTTATATAAAACCACCTGCTCTTTGGTCAGGTTGACTTCGCGGCGCTGGTAGATTTTCTCCGGCAGGTCGAGGCAGTCCTCTTTCAGAACCCGTGTGCTAAACGTGTCTAGCTTCTCTCCAAGCTCCTCTAAGCGACGATAGCCCGTAATCTCGTTGAAGCTATGCTGTCCCATCGAACGTCGCTGTACGACGGCGTAGCGCCCTTGAAACGAGTAGAAACTAGCAAACCCCAGCGCCCGTTCATCTAAAAATAAACATTGGCTAAACAAATCCATGGGGCTTTTAGTGATGGGAGATCCGGTCAAAATGCGACGGTATTTTGACGCTTGGCCTATCTTGATCAAATTCTTTGTGCGTTGCGCGGTCTTGTTCTTGATGCTGGTGCTTTCGTCCAGAATCGTCATGCAGTTAGGGTTTAGATTGAGAAACTTCTGCGCGGCAGAAGCCCCCTTTTGGGTAGAAAACGCCTCTGTGTTCATCACCAATATGTGCAGGAATCCCGGCTCACGGCTCTTGGGATCGGCAATCTCTTGGATTTCCGCCCGGAACTTCTGAGTAAAGTTGGGTTGCCATTTAACCAGCTTCGTTTGAATGCTGTCGGGCAGGTGTATTGGAATCTCTTTTTTCACCCAGTTATCAAACACGCCCTTCGGCGCAATGATCAGGGCCGTATCGATCTCATCTGCTTGGTAAAGCGCGCCCATGGTATCAATAGCAACCTTTGATTTACCGGTGCCCATCTCCATAAACAAGCCAAAGTAAGGCAGTTGCCACGAATCAGCAAAGGCCGTTCGTTGGTGATCGTAGGGTGTCGTTTTAAATATGTACATGTTTTTCCCCAAAGCCTTGACATCGCATAGTATAGGATGGGAGACTGATCGTCCAGCCCCCAAAAAGGGCCTAACCACGAAAGGAGAAAAAATGAGCGAGTTGCTCTTTGACATGGAAGCAGATCAAGCCACTGCTTCCTCCATCGAAAAGATGGATAACACCGGCTTGGCCAGCGTAGCAGAAATTGCTCGCGCTGTTCGTAACCAAGAAGACCTTGTCAACAAGCTTGACGATGAACTCAAGGAAGCGAAGCGAGAACTGCTGAAACTCACCGACGAAGACCTCCCCTCCATGTTACTTGAGCTTGGCCTCAATTCGTTTGAACTTGAGGACGGATCAAAGGTGACTGTGCGTCCGACCTACGGCGCGCACATTAAGGCGGAAAACAAAGCCACTGCGTTTGATTGGTTACGACAAAACGGGTTTGATGACATCATCAAGAATACCGTGAGTTGTAACTTTGGCCGTGGCGAAGACCAAGAGGCGTCTCAATTTATTGATTACGCGCAAGGTCTTGGTTATGCCGCCGAGCAGAAAACAGATGTGCATCACAGCACTCTTAAAGCCTTTGTTAAAGAACGTGTACAGAACGGGGAAACTTTTCCCATGGAACTTTTCGGAGCCTATGTTGGGCAACGTGCTAATATCGCGAGGAAGAAATCATGAGTAAGGCAGTCGCAGAAAAAAAGGAGACGGTGGGTGAAATCGTCACGTTTGATGCAAGCATCTTTGAACAGGATGCGGGAATGGGAATGGGTGATCTCAGTCAAGATGACATGGCGATCCCTTTCCTCAAAGTGCTATCACGCCAAGACCCAACTTTGGATGACCTCGATAATGCAAAAGCGGGCGATATCCTTAATACCGTATCGAATCAGGTCTACGCTGGTAAGGCAGGTATACGTGTCATACCTTGCGCTTATCAGCGGCGTTATCTTGAGTGGGTTCCTCGGGGCACTGGTAGCGGCGCTCCTCTAAATATCTACACTCCGGAAGACAAGCGCCCCCGCACCGAGCGCGGAGACGACAATAAGGATTACGTCGTCGGCGGTCAGGGAACCTACATTGAGGAAACACACCAGCACTACGTGTTGATCATCAATGAAGACGGCACGACCACGACCGCAGTGATCTCTATGAAATCCACGCAGATGAAAAAGAGTCGGAAGTGGAACTCCACAATTGCCCAGCGTACTCTCATGGGTAAGAACGGCCCCTTCACGCCGCCACGTTTTAGTCACATCTATCTGCTCAGAACTGTTGCCGAAGAGAACAGCAAAGGTAGCTGGCATGGGTGGGACATTGGGCTGGAAGGCGTAGTCGAAAACGGC
>Ga0181421_1000577_pt1 | contig 10860 bp, 7 predicted proteins | sample 44SPOviralmetaG_FD_130146 | JGI IMG/M metagenome (GOLD analysis project Ga0181421, IMG submission 130146) | Marine viral communities from the oligotrophic San Pedro Time Series (SPOT) site, San Pedro Channel, CA, USA - 44 SPOT_SRF_2013-06-19 | ecosystem: Environmental > Aquatic > Marine > Strait...
GGGAAGATGCAAATCAATCTGCTGTACTGATATTCTAGATGTGGATATTTTTTCAGGTTTGTTAATGGGTAATAGCGTCATATAATGAATATTTAGTGTTAGATTTAATCAAGGAGATTAATTGGTAAATATTGAAGTAGTATTATGGCAATAACAAAGATAGCAGGTGAATTATTAGAATCTAACCTGATTCGTGTTCAGGATTTGAGTTTTAGTGGCGGAAATCCAGCACTTCAAAACTTACTGCATGTTGATGTAACCAACGGTAGAATTGGTGTTAAAACTGACTCTCCAGGTAATTTTGCATTAGACGTAAACGGTGCAACACGTATCCAAGGTGACCTTACAGTTACTGGTACGACAACAACAATAGACTCACAAAATTTAACAGTAGAAGATAATATTATCACACTGAACGAGAATGCATCAGGTGCCACAGATGCAGGAATTATGATAAACAGAACATCTGAGAACAATGCTTTGTTTATTTGGGATGAAACCAACGACAAGTTTAAATTTGGAACAACAACACAAGACGGATCAACAGTTACAGATTTTTCAAACCTAACGTTAGCAAAAGTAGAAGTAGCAGAGCCACAAGCAAACTCAGATGCATCAACTAAAAAATATGTGGATGATGGGATTGCGGCACTATCAAGTTCAGGATCTTCCATAAACGGAATGACACAAGAATTATCAACACCAACCGACTCAACATTTGGAGACGGATCATTTGTAGGATTAACAGCATCAACAAAAGTAACAGATGCCATTGACTCATTGAATGAAACCATGGAGAACATACGGAACAACACCTATGTAAAAAGTGTTGCATTTGTATCAAATTCGGTCAGTATATCATCAGGAGACCAAATTACATTGACAATTACACCGGTAGGTAACACTACCAAGTTTGACATCACATGGGGAGATGGCAACAGTGAGACAATCAATGACTCCGGCAACGCAACCACGACCAAGACTCACACATACAGCAACACAGGATTACAATCAATCACGGTGAGAGCCTACAATCATACCACAGCAGTCTCAGGATCATCAGGATCTGAGGCCACAACAACAAGAACAAATTACATTGCCATTGCCACACCGGCACCGGAAGTTTTGTTTGCCATGTATGCAGGACCATCAGGAGGTTCGCCAATCACATTTGCCAACAATGGAGCAACAGTGTACCTACAAAACAATACCACGAACACTGCCAGCACCAACACATTCGATGTTGACTGGGGTGACGGAACAGAAAACACCATAGCCAACAACACAGCGGCAGGTGGACAAGGTGGAGCAAGATTGGCACACACATACACAAACTCAGCGGGTGATGATGGATCAACAGTTGCAGGTACAGGTGCAGGTGATACCAAGTATGCAATCAAATTAAGACTGCTTACACACCCTACTGCGGAAGCATCAACGTTCCCACAAACAGAAACAAATAATTTTGAAGTTTACTCCACACACACTGCGGCCTATGCCGCCAACAGTGTCAGGGGTATCAATGAAGAAGCAACAAACGGATTTCCTGTCACATTCACAAACAACACAGCGACACTTCCAGGTGCCAATTCTGACTTTTCTCAAACACAAACATACAGTTACAACTTTGGTGAGGGTGCATCACCCACTGTGGTGCAGGTTGGCTCAACTGCGTCAGGTGACACTGGATTGACAATCAACAACACATTTAATTTTACCCAAACTGGACAAGGCGTTCAAGGATCCACAACAACATACAACACCACACTCACACTAGCAACTGGACATTCAGGTGCCGACAGTAGTGCGGCCATAAACATAATTGTTGAGCCTGATGTCAGGGCAAACATTGCCGCTACGACAAACCCGGCTTCAACCAAAAGTGGAGACAACCAGTATGACTTGTATGATGTAGTTGACCTTGATGGTACCAACAGAGCATTGACAACTTTCACGAACTCTTCACAGAATGCGGACAATTATGACTATGATTTCTTCTCTGATTCAACTTCAATCACAACAGTTGCAGAGAATGGTTCTAATGCAGGAAGCATAGGTGCTACCCTATCTAAAAACTTCTCAGGTACAAGTGCAGGAAACTTCACAACAAGATTCAGAGCATATGGTACACCAGACACCATCTTCCAAGACGACGAAGAAACTATCAATTGGCAGATGAATTCAACGCCAAGTGCACCTCAAAACTTGTCAGCGGTAAGTTTATCATTGAACCATGCCGCAGATGGTACAACACCAAAATTATGTCATGGGTTCACAGACAACACCAGTTCATTCACATCACAGTCGGCAGGAGATTCATTAAACACAACAACCGCAAGACGTTATGTTGAAGACACTATCGACACAAACATCGTGGCAAACTTCCTAACAAATGACTCAAATGGCACAGGTTCAACTGTGAACCAAACACTCACAGCAAAAATTAATAATGCAGATGTGGGTAACAGAACATTCACAACCTCAGAAGGTGGCTCCAACAATGACACATTTACGAGTTTGATCGTATCGGGTCATGCAGATGCAGATACAACAGGATCATATCCTCAAAGAATGTTTTTGGTGGCCAGTGCGAAAATCCAAAAGGCTTTGAACACATACACTATAGGATCAAACGCACAAAGACTAGAAAGTTCAGCGGGTGGTAACACGAACATTGTACACGTGGTCAGAGATGATGTTACAGCGGCACCAACAGTGACCATAGGAACTGTTACACAGAACGCGGCAGGAAATTTAAAATATGTTTCTGGAATACCTTATTACAACGATGGTTCTCCAAGTTTGACAGTGACTGGCTCAACTGTGGCAAACTTTACAGGACAAGCATTCCAAGACACAGTAAGGCCGATTGAGATAGATCCAGCAACCAACCAGGAATCAACATCTGGACACGTCATAAGCAATTTAGATTTTACATATGCAAACATCGACGGTTCAACTACAATGTTGAGTGGTAGCACACCAAAAGTAAACATAGGTGTAGGAGGTGCATACACACTAGGAGCACTCACAGTACCACTGTTAAGCACACAAAGACGTTCTATCCAAACTATCCAAATGAAAGGAAGAAACTGTAATGGTGATAGTGCTTATTCAGAAAGTTCAACAAAAATTCAAATGTATAGCAATACCCGTTTAGCACTAGACAACGAAGGTGCTTTAAGTTCACAAGACGGAGTTATAGCAGTATCAGATTCTCTAGGCAACGGCAGTACACACACTGACGATGCCAAAAGGATATCAGGGTTCGGGTCCTCGTCGGACACACCTTCATTCAACTCAGCCACTAATTACTACACTAGCAACGCTTGGTCTGGTGCTGTTACTGTGGCGGGGACCACCGAAGCCATATCAAGATTTGGAACAATCAAACATTTCACAACTGATCTAAGTTCAGGATACCTACCAGTAGGTCCAGACTTGAACACAGGCAGGGACGGCGGTCAAGCACAGTACTACACATTCGCATTTAGACGAACACCTGCATTAAAATTTAAACTCACAATGTCTGGCACTGTGTCGGGTATGTTTATCGCGGTACCGGGAACTGCAATAGATTCAGCATCATCTCTGAATGGTTGGCTGGATTGTTCAACACAGTACAACGGCTCGGGAGTACCTGGAGCCAACACAGGTGCTGGAGGAAATGGCTCAAATGGTTGTGCCAAGACAGGTGGAGATGTTGTGGCGGACGGAACAAGTTATTCAAACAGAGATTTCACATTCACACTTGGAACAGTCTCAACAAGTAGTGCAACTGGAAATGTTGTGCTCGTGAGATTAAAATTATTATCAGGTGACAGTGTTACGGCACTGTCAATAGGAGTAGGCGATTAATGTCAATATCAGAAGCACGAAAAGTAGATTACCTTTGGAAGAAGATCGGTTACGGTGCGACCAAAACAGATACCAATGCCAACAAGGCGGCAACCAGTGAGGCCACTCCTTCTCCTTTACTATTAAGGGGTGACAAGACCTGGAACCAAGCCAGTAGCATTCCAGCAACTATGCCAGGTTCGACAACGGGTGTTGTCACAGTTTATCCAACTACTGCTCCTGTGCAAACAACAGCGGACGCCACTGCTTCAACAAACAGAACATGGGCAACAGGATCAACAGATTGGATCCCACCTGAGTTTGGTTCTACGTACGAAGTCAAGGTTTATCTACACACAACAGGTGCTCCCGGCAATGCCGCTTCATCAGGCGATAGATTTTTTGCGGCTGGTGGGTTCAATGGTGGTAGCAGTGACGAATGGTTTTTTGATTATCAATCAGGTGTACTTCATTTTATCGGTTCAAATTTACCCAATCCGTCCTTCTCAGGCAAGTCGATCTATATTTCAGGTGCAAGATATTCAGGAACACTAGGACTGCAGAACAACGTGGCGGACACAGGTGACTTCTCATTCTCTGGCAACCAGGTTTCAACAACCAGTAGTAACGCCGACATGGAGTTTGATACATCAGGAACAGGACAGTACGTGTTCCAAGCAAACACAGGCATCATAGTACCGAAAGGTACGACAGCACAGAGACCTTCAGCAGAACCAGGTGTGCTAAGGTTCAACACTGAAACAGGTAGGTACGAGGTTTCACAGGACGGATCCACGTTCACCAACCTAAGGACGGACTACGATGCGGACAATATTGTCAAGGACATATTCGCGGGGGATGGATCAACACAGTCATTCACTATGAGTACGAATCCTGAGGGTGTGGAAAACATCATAGTCTACATAGACGGAGTGATGCAGGAGCCAACACAGAACTACACCATATCCGGTACAACCATAGACTTTGGTGAAGCCGCACACGCAGGTGCTAGGATATCTGTCTTACACGGATTCGCTGATTAATCTATAGTCACGCCCGTGGGCGTATAAACAATATCAAAGGTTTGTAATTGACTGGTCACCGTGTTCATCACTGACAGTTCTGTCTTTATTTCCCAATGAAATTCTGGTTGCCTAATTATGAACTCATAACAGTCCTGCCCTGACTCGAACCATAATCTCACTCCAGACATCATATAAGTCCCATCAACCTGGAAGTGCTTCCTACATATTATCTTCAAGACATTGTCAATCTTGATCCTGAACTTGTTCATTTGATCAACAAGGTCCGGTCGATCCTTCAATATCTCAACACTACGGTTACGACACATGGCCGGCCACATCAACTTCACGCTGTACCTGTAAATTATGGGTTTATTTTGCACGATCTATCAACTCCTGGAACTTGATGTAGTTGTCACAGAATCCGTTTGCAAGGTCATCCAATTGGTATGTCCTGGGCGGATCACATATGTACATGAATTTTGTGTTGGGATTTGCTATCATGATGCTTTTCAATCTCGTGAGCTCTGTGGGATTTGATATGTCATATCCCAATAGGAAAACTATCGTCTGTTTGAGATACACCGAAAGCATAAGACTCAGCACCTGTGGTGAACATTTCTCTGGATCTATGTCATAACTTTTGAGGCCTGGGAAATCCGGCAGGCAGGTTACACCGTCAAAGAACACATATTTCTTGAATAATTTCTCTGGTGCCAGGAGTTCTGCTCCTCGAAAGTTGGGAGAGTTCAGCATGTCCTGTAGATTGGTCTCTGTGTTCACAGTGGCGTAGTCAAATGTTATGCTCTTGTTGGAATTGGCGGAGGCAATCACTGGCCCCAAGGCACGAGCCTGTTCTACATCGAACCGTATGGGTAGACTGCCGACAACTGTTATATACGCACTTTTCATAGTCTTACGGTATTTAACACCAACGTAATACGGATTTTAAATAAATACCTACAGTTTTGCAAGACAACAATTATCGATAAGGGGAAAACACAATGGCAATAGGACGAATAACAGGACAGATGTTATCTGCCAACCTGGCAAGGTCAGGAACAGATTTAGCATTTGAAACAAATTTATTAGCCTTAGATGTAACTAACAGCAGGATAGGTGTTGGAACGGCTTCGCCGGCAACCACACTACACATATCTGCCACAGATGCACTGAGATTACCATCAGGAACAACAGGACAAAGAACAGGTTCACCAGCGAACGGTGACATCAGGTACAACTCTACACTGTCAACCATCGAAGGGTACTCAAACAGTGTTTGGGCTAACTTGGCATCAGGTGATACACTAAAAGATGCTGACGAGGATACAAAAATACAGGTTGAAGAAAGTTCAGATGAAGACAAGATTAGATTCGACATCGCAGGAACTGAAAAAATCGTAGTAGACGCAACAGAAACAGCGATCGGTGTAACTAAGATCAACCATGCGGCTTCTACTATAACTGGAACTGCTACAAACGGTAACATCACAATCACTCCAAACGGAAACGGAATAGTTGCAGTAAGTTCAGCATTGACAGTTTCAGGTAACTTGACAGTTAACGGTACAACAACTACAATTGATTCAACAACATTAACTATTGAAGATCCGTTGATTCAACTAGCGAAGAACAACTCAGGTGGAGACGCAAACACTTTCGACCAAGGTTTATTCTTTAACAGGGGATCACTAGCAAACGTTTCATTCTTATGGGATGAATCAACTGACCACTTTGTCTGTGCAGTAACATCAGGAGAAGATGGAACAACAGCAGGTAACGTTACAATCGATTCTTATGCAGACTTTAGAGCAAAAAATATTACTGCAACTGACGTTGATGCGATCCTAGGATCAAACACACCAGCGGCGGCGACAGTAACTACTTTAGCGGCAAGCGGTGCAGTTACATTTAACGATGCATCAGCAAATGATGTTGACATCAGAATGGAATCTGCGGCTAACTCACACCAATTCTTCTTAGATGGTAGTGCAGACGCTATTGGTATCAACACTAGTTCACCAGTTTATGAACTTGATATGTCAGGTTCAACTGACGCATTGAGAGTACCGATTGGAACTACTGCTAACAGACCAACAGGTGCAACAGGTATCATCAGATTCAACTCACAGACTGGACAGTATGAGGGTTGTCAAGATGGTTCAACATTCGCCAACTTTGCGATTGCAGGAACGGCTCCAACTTTCACCAAAGAGACAGCGACAGGTGATGGATCAACAACAGCATTTGCAGGCTTCTTTGGATCGGCTCCAGAAAACGTGAACAACGTATTCGTTTACATTGACAACGTTTTCCAAGAACCAACTGAGAACTACACAGTATCAGGTACTACTATTACATTTACTTCTGCTCCACACAGTGCGGCGAGGATATTTGCGATCACAGGTGCTGACAACACTGCGTTAGCAACAGGTGGTGTAGCAAGATCTGAGACAAGTTCAGTTAACTTCACATCAAGTGCGACAACTATCATGAGTTTTAACGGTGCTTCTTACAGAAGTGCTGAGGTATTCATCCAGTTGACGGACGCGGCTAACACAGAGTACGCGGCTATGAAAGGTATTGTTGTACACAACGGTACAACTGCATTTATCACAGTGTCTAGTATCACTAACACTGGATCATCTGACTTGGCGGCAATCACTGCAGAATACGATTCAGGAACAGTGAACGTACAAGCAGTAAGTACAGGTGGTGTAACAGCGGCCAAGGTACAGTACTCACTATCAGCGGTATAGTAGGCAAAACTAAACCCTAAAGATAATTTTAAACGCTCTAACGGTAAATACAACTGTTAGGGCGTTTTTTTACGGTCTTTCTTAACATAAACTTAATCATGCGGGAGATATAGGAACCATGACAACAAGAAACTTTAGAGTACACAATGGTATTTCAGTTGGTGATATAGTAATATCAGCAAGTGCAAACACTATAACAGGCGGATCAACAGCGGCGCCAAACACGGACGGCCAATTCGCCAACAAGAAATATGTCGATGACGGACTAGCAGGTCTATCACAAAACTCGATATCACTATTAAACACATCAGTAACAGTTTCTGATACAGGATCAAACGGAGCAGTTACAGTGGCGTGCGACGGTAACACAGAACTTGTAATCAACGACACTGCATCAACGTTCTCAGGTAACGTTGTTGTTACAGGAAACATGACTGTAAACGGTACGACGACTACGATTGCGTCAACTACTACTACTCATGCTGATCCACTAATCGAATTAAACACAGGTGCAGGCTCAAACGCTAATGACCTTGGTTTTATATTTGAAAGAGGATCAACTGGTAACAATGCGGCAATCATCTGGGACGAGTCAGAAGACAAGTTCACAATGGGACTAACAACGGCAACAGGTGCAAGTACAGGTAACTTGTCTCTTTCAGGTGTAGGTACATTGGTAGCAAACATCGAAGGTAACGTGACTGGTAACGTAACTGGTAACACATCAGGAAGTTCAGGATCGTGTACAGGAACGGCGGCAGTAGCAACAGCAGTAACAGCCGCAGATGAAAGTTCAGACACTAGTTGTAACGTACTTTTTGTTACAGCGGCCACTGGAGATTTGGCTCCTAAAACAGGTACTAACTTAACTTTTAATAGTAGTGCAGGTACACTTACAACCACAACATTTGTAGGTAACTTGACAGGTACAGCAACAGCGGCGGAATATTCTGACGTTGCGGAAAGATTCGCATCTGACTCAGCATACGCACCAGGAACAGTTGTTGCACTAGGTGGCGCAGAAGAGATCACACAGGTCAATGAAGAAGGATCAGACGAAGTGTTTGGTGTTATTTCTAGCCTAGATCAAGCGGCATTCAAAATGAACGGCGGAGCAGGTAACGACGACACACACCCATACATCGCAATGACGGGTAGGGTTGATGTTAAAGTTATCGGCACAGTGAACAAAGGTGACAGACTTATATCTGCATCAGTTCCAGGTTATGCTAGAGCGGCTACAAAAGCAGAATGCACAGCATTCAATGTTATTGGTAGAGCTTTAACTGGTAAGACAGAAGCGGGACAAGGTTCAGTATTAGCGGCAGTAAGAGTTAGCCACTAATAAATAATTTTACTTTTTAGTAGAACACAAAGGGCGGTGGCAACATCGCCCTTTTTTTTATGACTGTACAAAAAGACTTTTCAGATAAGAACGGAAACTATGACATACTGTTGAAGCATGTCGCGGACAGGAAGTTGCGTAGGATAATCGACATAGGTGCATGGTGGGGTCCGTGGTCCCTCTTCTGGCAATCCCACGCAGAAAGATTAGAGATATTCGAGCCCAATAAAAAAATACTGCCCATGCTGGAACACAACATTTCAACGTACAACAACTGCACACTGCACAAGACAGCGTTGGGTGAATCGAAGGGCACAGTGTCCATGGCATATGACACACATTCTGGCACTAATCATGTGACTGATTTCGAAGGGGACACCGAAATAAACACGCTTGACAGTTACAGTTTTGACAATGTAGACATCATCAAGATAGATGTCGAGGGTCTTGAAATACCCGTTCTCAAAGGAGCAAAACACACAATAATCACCAATAGACCAATAATACAAATAGAGGGTAACTCCTCTGGTCAGAGGTATGGCATAAGCAAGAAACAGATACTGGAACTGCTGACCAGTTGGGGCATGACCAGAATAGAGAAGAAATGGCCCGATCAAGTGTGGATGTTCAAATAGCATAAATACTAGCACTGCTGTCGGCCGGCAATGATAACGAGGCCGTGTGTGGCGTATGCGACACTAACATTATTATAAGGAGTACCCTAGTATGGCCATAGGTCGTATATCTGGGTCGGTACTGAAGTCAAATTTGACGAGGAACGGTACGGATCTGGCATTTGAAACAAACCTGTTATACCTCGATGTAACGAACTCGCGAGTGGGAATTGGTACTTCCGAACCTTCAACAGCATTACACGTAAACGGAACAATAACTGCGTCAGGACTGACGGGGTTAAGTTCAATCGGTATCACGAATACGTCAACTAGTGATTCACTTTTAATCACCACAACAGAAAACAGTGCAACAGCAGGACCAGTAATAACACTGAAAAGGAACAGTGCAAGTCCAGCCGATGCGGACTACATGGGACAGATCAAATTCCTTGGTGAGAATGATGCTGATCAAGAAACCACATACGCTAAAATTACAGGAAAGATACAGGATGCCAGCGATGGTACTGAAGATGGATTAATAGAATTCATGAACAAGAAAGCAGGTTCGAATACGATCACTGCTAGATTAAGATCAGATTCATTGCAATTACTGAACGGAACAAACCTATCTGTCGCGGGAACACTGACAGCGTCAAATTTATTGTATCCAAGTGCAGATGGTAACAACGGACAGGTCATAACAACAGATGGTTCAGGAACATTATCATTTGCGGACTCAACAGGTGGCGGTGGTGGTACAAACACAGCAGTAGAAGAAATCAATTACTATGGTCTTGATACAACATCAGCGGTTATAGACCAGTTCGACCTAACAGAATACAGAGGTGCAATATACGATGTATCTGTAGAAGACATAGGAAACAGTTTCACAGGACACTTGAAAGTCTCCATCGTGCATGATGATTCAACCCCTTACATAGCAGTGTATGATGTTAATGAAGACTCAACTAGGATAGTAGATTTTACTGCGGCAATATCAGGAAACAATTTACAATTATCCGCGGCAACAAATACATCTTCGAACGTAACATTGAGGATACAAAGAACTGCATTAGGTGATCATCACGAGAGTGTAGGAAACACAAACACAAAGATTATTAAAACAACAAATACTATATCATCGTCAGCAACAGAGTTAGATTACTTTACAAAAACAGATATTAGATCTGCAAAATATATCATTATAAGCAAAGATTCAACACAAGGCGATTATTCGATACAAGAATTAAGTTTAGTCCATGACGGAACTAACGTGTTCATGA
>Ga0181421_1000578_pt1 | contig 10849 bp, 8 predicted proteins | sample 44SPOviralmetaG_FD_130146 | JGI IMG/M metagenome (GOLD analysis project Ga0181421, IMG submission 130146) | Marine viral communities from the oligotrophic San Pedro Time Series (SPOT) site, San Pedro Channel, CA, USA - 44 SPOT_SRF_2013-06-19 | ecosystem: Environmental > Aquatic > Marine > Strait...
AGCAAACCTTTCTTTTTTATATCTACGAACAATATATTCAGGCGTATTGGCTCTAGTAGATAATATTGCGTACATTATACTTTTATACATAGCTTCTTCTGCAAATTTATGAACTTGCATTTCCCCGTCTGTGCCAAGGCTATCGCTTATATAATCTAGTACAATTGTTTTACCACTTAAGTTAGAGCTAAAGTTTATTTTACCTCTTAGCTCGTCAATGTAATAAGACCCGTTAACTTGAGCGTATTGTGGATCTAAACCATATCTTTCACCCATGTTAAAATCGTATATATCAGTATCATAACTATATACTTCGGGATTAATGTTTTCATTAGGTGTGTGCGATTTATAGTTGCTCCAAGTTGTAGAGTCTTCTTCGCTATATATAGTTCCATTAGGTGCTAAATCATAAGCTCCATCGTTTTTAGTTTTATATAGTTCAATATCTTTTACGCTAATAGATTTTATATTTGCGTTACCATCGCTTAATTGTATTGTTATCCACCCCTTTGTTGTTGTAGCTGTAGTTTCATCCCAAATAAAAGTACTTGTAGCCACGTCTGTCGTAGATATAGCTGTGTCTACGGTTTTATAAGAATCATTACCATCTGCATATATCATTATTTTTAAATCAGAACCTGTTAAAGAATTAGCACTTACGCTTGTTACGTTGTAAGTAAAGGTGTACTCTTCACCATCTTCAAAATTTACAGCTTGTTGAAACTTTGGACTAATAGCCGTACCTAAACCGTTAGAAGTTAATAATACACCGTCGGTATTAACACTCCAATTTATTTGCGTTCCATTAAATCCTGCGCTAGCATTACTATTAGCGCCGTCTACATTCCAAAATTGCCAATCACTAATACCGTTAGTAAAATCACCATTAGTTATTAAGTTAGAATAATAAGATCCGTCTGAATTTTGTAGTATTGGAACTGGATTTGATGTTTTACCTAAAGTAGGATATAAAGGATGTTTTATACCAGAACTATCTACATAAGAAATTTTAGAGTAGTTAACATAGTCTTGAGGAAGTGTCATAACTAGTGATGGTGGTAATTCTGTTTCTTGGGACTTTATTGATTTGAAAGTATCGAAACTTAATTCTGCTAAAGCTCTCATAGCGTGAAACTGTACGTCAGTTCTACTTGCTTTACCTATTATTTTTTCTTCTCCAATATAAGCTATCATAAATTGATTTATTATATCATCTAAAGAAGTAAACTGATAATTACCAAAGTTTGAAGAGTTATTATAATACTCGTTTTGTGTTTGATTTAATATTCCCATTTAGTTATTGTTTTTCTTGTTGAATATCTTTTGCTTCTTCTGCTGCGCCTAACTGATATAAACTAGCGTCTTTCATAGCTATACCAGCTAGCTTTAATATGTTTAAAACTAAGTTTGGTTCTTCAGAAGGATGTAGTTCGAAATTAGTACTTTCGGATTCGTTATACAATTCTCCAGAAGGCGTGTTATAACCATTCCACTGAGCAGAGCTTGGTATCTTGATATAATCTACAACTATATCTTCTATAGTATTAGGATTTATTATAACTAGAGATTCTTGTACATAATAAACTGGTCTTAATAAAGTTGGTTTTGTTAAAGGTGAGTTTCCAGCTGCTATAAATTTTTGATGCGTTAGTTTTTCTATAGTGGCGTTATTATCAGTATTACTAATTGTAGCTAATCTATAAAGATCTGTTGGTAAAACAAAAACACCGTTAACGTTTGTTAATGGTTCTGCTTTGTGAAATATTTCTATTTTTTCTTCAAGTATATCTATTGGATCAGCGTACATGGTTTTATTACCAGGCACTCTACCAAACTGTGCTCTATCATAAAAATATTGCTCAAATATATCCATTTGAGCTTGATTGGCAAATAAGTTAAACTCTTGAGGAGTTATATACCCTCTTTGTTCTTTATTAGCTAACGCTAAAACTCTTTGATATACTGTATCTATATTTACCATAGTTGTTTTTTATTTTTATAAGGGAAGACCTTATTTAATGTTTGTTTTCTTTTATTACAACCACAATCGTTTCCTGCTACTTTATGTACAAACTTCTTAATTCCAGTTGCGGTTGTTATTTTTTCTATTGTATCTCCTAGTCCTTTTGATTTCATATAATTATTGTAGTTTACGATCGCCCCGTAGGGCGACCGCTCTACAGTTTGATTAATTTAATCTTTTTTCTATATTTGCATATATTTCCATACCTTCATCAGTTTTAAACCAAGCGGCTAAAGCTGAGTACGGGTGTTCGTCAAATGGAACTGTACATAGTTTTCTATCGTTAGATCCCCAAGTAAAAGTTCTTTGATCAGAAGATAATTTTAATATCCCCATTTCTGTCGCTCTAATACCAAAGTTTCTAAGTACAACGTTCTCATCGTTAACTAATTCTAAGAACAATTGAGGGTTTTTCTTAGCGTAAACAAGTAAATCTCTTTTAAGTTCTTTAGAGCTCATCTTAGACACCTCAGATCCTTTTTCTACACGTAAGACAGCTTCTGCCATATCAACATCTAAAGATTGAGCAGCGTTTAATGCTTTTATTTCTATTTCTATATTTTCTACCTCGTCCACAGCTATCTTAATGTTGTCTTGCTCAAAATATCTTCTACCTTTATGCGGGTGATAAAGTGACAATAGTTTTTGTAAGACAGTTTTATTTTTAGGTACTAATAAAAACCCGTTTTGAAAAGTTATATGCTCTAATCTTTGATCTCCAACCATTTCATCTACGAAACATGTTCTTTGGTTAGATGTGTATTTCAATTCTCTTTCGTAACCTAATTCTTCGTCGAAATAATATATGTCCGTAGACTTTATAGTCGCTGTTAGTGGTTTTTTACCTTGGGCTAAATAATAAGTTCTATCTTTTATTTCCCAAGTGTCTTTTTTCTTTTTAGATAATGGTTTTTCTATAACCGTTGTTTCAACTTTTGGTTGTTCTACAACCTGTGGAGTTGTTTCCACTTCTGTGTTTTTTGTTTTTTTTGCCATAATATAATATATAATAAAATTAATAAAAATAAAAGGGAGTGGAGACTAGCCCCACTCTCTTTTAAAAATTGCTTAGTTTAATAACATAAAGTTATTTCCACCTTGAACTACTAAACATCTTTCAGATAAGTAGTTAATAGTCATTGCGTCTAAATCAGAAGTAGCAGCTCCAACTGAGTCAGTAACCCAAGTTTTAAGTTTTCTACTTTCTGTTTGAGAAGCTCTGTATCTAAGGTGTAAGAAAGGACGTTTCATGTTTTTACCTAACTGCTCGTCATAAACCGAAGAAGTACCAGCTGGTATAACAACACCTCTAACGTCATTGTAAGTTAAACCACCTCTTAAAGATCCATCGTTTAAGTATTTCCAGTCAGTTTTATAGAAATCGTAAGAACCTCTTCTAAAACCAGAAAAACCTAAGTTCAATGCCATATCTTCAGAATTGTTAAATACTCCGTAAGAAGTACCACCAGCTCCGTAAGAATTCATTGAAGCTAACATATCGTCCATTGCTAAAGCAGTTGCTCTATTAACAAACATCATGTTTTCTTCAATAGCACCTTGTTTGTCAAACTTTGCCAACATAGCGTCGAACTCAGCTAAATCGGTAGCAGCGTTAACACCAGTAATACCAGTAGAAGTGTGACCTCTATCAGTAATAGCAGCAAACAAACCTTCAGTACCAGAGTTACCATCACCTAGATCAGAACCACCAATAGCTCCAGAACCAGCAGCTATTTTACTTTCTAATAAAGCCATTTCACAGTAATCTCCAAAACGAGCCATAGTGTCACCATTAGCTTTTAAGTACCATAAGTAACCATTTTGACCTTCTTCACCAGAAACTTCAACCCAACCAATTTGAGAAGCGTCTGATCCAGAAACTCTGTAAGTATCCTTTAAGATAAGCATTTTTGATCTAAAAGACTTGAAAGACGGTTCAACTGATTGAAAATCGTTTGTTCCTCCACCAAGACCCATTCCATTAGTTCCTTTATTAAACTCAGAACCATAAACGAATAACGAAGCTGTGTTAGTACCTGAATCATCACTTGTTCCGAATCCTGAAACAGCGCCAACTGTAGCTGCTTCGTAAGGTAATAATGTCGCTGTAGTTTGGTCAGATGCGATAGCTGACACGTAACATGGTATAACCGTGTCAACGTTATCACTCAGAAGAACTGTTGCCCCTAAACGGATAGCGTGAGTTCCTGAAGATGCCACTGTAAATACACCTGCGTTTGTTACTGCACCATCGTAAGATAAATGTAATCTTCCTTGTTCAGACCAAACAACTGCGTCTGCTGAAGAAGCTTCCTCTGCTCCTACTTGTGCTAAGAATCCAGAAACGGTTCTTTTACCGTATCTTTCAACTTCTTTTTCCATTAAATCTGGTAAGTATTGTTGTTCCCAACCTGTACTACCGTCAATAAAATTTATGAAATTAGAAGGTGACGCCTGCATCGCTGGTGCAGGTACCACTCCTAAATTTCCTCCATCTGTAATTGCCATAATTTTGTAATTTTAAATTTGTTATTTATTTTTAATTTTGAATTTGAAATCATTAGAGTTATCACCAAGTACTTTAAACTTTAATCCACCGGTATTAATCTTACCACTATGTTGCTGTCGTGGATCCATATTAATATTTTTAGATTTAGCTACGCTATTTTTTAAAGCATCAGCTTTACCTTGTTCGTAAAAGTGACTAGCAATTTTATCAGCGTTCATAGCGGTAAACATTGACTTGTGATAACCTTTAGCATCTTCCATTTCGTTATTTTTGTTCAAGAACTTCTTGACAAAATTATTAATGTCGCTTTGACTACCTTTAACCGTGTCTGAGTCTTTAACGTTAAATCTAAACTTTTTGTCTCCAACGTTATATTCAAAACCTTTGAAATTTTTGTTGAACACTTGATTAGTTTTATTTAAAAACGTACGGTGTTGTTTTTCTGCTACTTCTTGCTGCTCTTTTGATTCCTTGTTGTATCTGTTGAAAAAATCAACTGCTTTCTGTTGCTCACCCGTGAGCTTAGAACCATATTTGATGTCTTCATAATATTTGGACTTTGCACCGTCCAGGTGTTGCCTTGCCTGAGCAACTTGCTCCTTCATGGCTAATTTTTTTCTTTTAACATCTCTATCCTCGTCTATATCTTCATCGTAAGAAAAATAGTCTTCCATCATAAAGTCTATTTCTTCGTTGTTTAGATGAGGCTTTGTTTGCTTGTAATATTCTTTAAGTAAAGTATGATTATCTAATTCAGAATAATCTTGATTTAACTTAACGTAATCTTGTAAATCACCTCCTGTTTCTTCCATAAACTGCATTAGTTTTTGAATATTCTCAGGAAGTTCTTTTCCAGTTGCTTCTGCCTCAGCGACAGCTTCTTCAACTTGCTCTGTTAACTCTTCAACCTCTTCTTGAACTTCTTCAGTAATTTCTTCAACTACTGGCGTTTCAACTTCTGCTTCTGGTTGTTCTTCTTCAATTACTTCTTCAACTACTTCTTCTACAGGCGCTTCTTGCGTTACTTCTTCTGTAGATTTTTCTTCTGTAGGTAACTTACTTAAATCTACCTTGATAACACTGTCGTCTCCAGCAGATTCAAATTTACTTTCATCAACTGTTTCAACAGTTTCTTGTGTAGTTTCTTCAACTACGTTTTCTTCTTTTTCTTCCATAATATAATATAATAATAATTAATAAATTTTACTGCGGTCCGAACGTAGACATATCAGTAACATCTCTACCACCTAGTATATCATTACCTGATGATTCAAACTTTTTAGCTGGTTGATTGCTTTTTCTTTGTTCTATTAATTCGGACTGTTGACTAGCTTGTATTCTAGTTCTTTCATCTTTACGATCTTCTTTTTCTTTTTCTTTTCCTTTAGCGCTCTGCACTTCCATGTTTTTTAGCGCTATGTTATACTCAAACTCTAAAGCCATCAACTGTTGTTTAGCTTGTACTTCTTGTTGCATTTTTTGTAATTCGAGTTGTGCTTTTAATTGTTCTAATTGAGCATCTGATTGAGATAACGCTTGCTGTTTTTGAACTTCTAATTGTGCCGCTGCTTGCTGCGTTTGCATATTAGTCTGCGCTTGCATCTGCATGTTTTGTTGAGCAACCATTTGATCTTGTTCTGATTTTTTCTTTCTACGTAACTTTAAAACTTGATTAGCTAATTTAACGTTGTTTATCTGTCTAACATCTATAGCGTCTTCAAGATTAATGCTTTGTTGTTGCAAAGACATTTGTATGTTGTTCTCAAGCATAGCTTTTTCTTCTTCATCTGGAGCTAGCTCTAAGAATATTCCAAAATCATATAAATGTAACTCAGACATTTCTTCTAACGTAGCAACGTTATGCACTCCAATAGCTTGTATAAAAGCATCTTTAGTTGGAGAGTACTCTATAATATCAGATATTCTGAGCGATAAACACTCAGCTGTTTCTGCTGTTAAAAATAACCCCGCATTTAATATATGTCTAGTTGCTGTGTTAGAGTTTGCTGCTGCTAGTTTTTGTATACCAACCAAAGCCTTAGCATCTGGCGTAGAACCGTCTCTAGCTTCGTTTAATCCAGTTACGTCTCTAATCATTTGTAGATAATAATTATAATTACCTATAAGTGCTTGCATTTTATTTCCTCCGCTACCAGATGTTATTTCTTGAATAGGTACTTTACCTGGATTCATATCTCCATCTGAAGTAAAAGACCTACCTATAACACTACCAGTTTGGAAGAACATATTCAACGCTTCTTGCGGGCTATAATTAGTTCCGTTACCTAAATCAACTTCAGCTAAACCATCAGCATCTAGGTAAACTCCATCTGGAACCATACGTGACATTACTTGCTGTAGCTTTAAATGTGTTAGTTGAATCATATCAGCAAATCCAGTAATTCTACCAACTAAAGAGTCAATCTTCCCTTTATACATTCTAGGCGCAACTATACTGTAGTTCATTTTAACCTTAGTAAAATCACTTTTAGGACGCATCATGTTTTTAGCCATCTCCCATTTAAGTAATTTACCAGTACCAAGAACCATGGCTCCCTCATATAAACATTCTATAGCTCTGTGTAATCTTTCATATCCACCTTCTTTATCTGCTGGTGGATTAAACGTGTCTTCTTTTTCAATAGCTTTTAAAGCTCCAGTTCCAGTTTCTTTCATTTTATAAACCTCGTTCATATAACTCTTGAAGTTAAAATATAATATTTGAACTTGGTTGTTGTCTATATCTCTATATTTTCCGCCACCTTGTTGGTAATCGTTAGTATTTACAGATCTTGTTTGTATTATTTCTTCTAAATCACTTGGTGTTAGATGTGGGAATTGTTTAGCTAGCTCGTTTATAGGTATAGTTTTAACTTCACCAACGTAGTAAACGTCATCAAAATATGGTGATTCAGTATACGAGTAAACTAAGTCTGCTGGATCAACATAATCTATAATAACACCTTCTGAAGTATTAAATCCAGTTTTTACAGCTCCAATACCTAACACAGTTAAATCTCTATAAAATCTCTTTTTAATTAGCTCGTAATTATTTCCATCCATTAAAACGTTTATAGCTTGTTCTTCCGCTATTTCTACAGATTGCTTATAAGTTAACTGCATGTGAAGATCTAACTCTTCTTGTGACTCTGGTAACGTTTCTGGATCGTTCTCGTATAAGTTAACGCCAAAAGCTTCTTGTGCGAAATCATTCAGTTCTTGAGTTTGCATATCTCCAAGTATAGATTCCATATACTCAGTTCTTTTAGCTACTCCATAAGGATCTTGTGAGTAAGCTTTTATATCGTACATTCTCTCTGCAATACCGTTTACAACAATATCAACAAACTTAGGTATAATAGGAACTGGTGTCCAGTCTAAGTTTAAGTAGCTTAAGTCACCGTTTATAGATAACTCATCTTTATATTTTTGAATTGATTGATTTCCACTAGCGTATAATCTTAAGTTGTGAAAATTGTTTTGATTAGTAGCGTATCTATTGTGACCGCGGTCTTTATTGAACCACTCAGATTCAATAGCTTTAGCTACTTTTAACCCGTAGTCATAACTTAGCTTTTCAGCGTCGCTTACAACTTGACTAGGAAAATAATTATTTATAACAGACTCTGCCATATTTTACTTTATTATTTTTGATGCGTTTCCAGTATTAGTATACCTCGCAATATTTATATTTAACTTTTGTTTCTCTATTTTAGCGTTTGGAGCGTATAAGTGTCTGTTGCAAGCCATAATAGCTAATCCAGAACTTATAGACGCGTCAAACTTTGTTCTTTTGTTTATGTCAAACCTACTCCAATCATTTAGTGTTTCGTTAAAATATATGTTTCCATAATTCCCATCACCTAAGTGACCAACGTGATTCTGTATGTACATTTCAATAGCAGCCGCATGAGCTTGCTTTATATCTTCGCTTGAGTTGGGTATACCACCTATTTCTTTTTCTGTCACAGATAATTTGTTCCAAGTTTTATCTGGTCTATTCATGCTGTATCCTCTGTAACCTCTTCTTCTTAAATAGTACAACAACCTCGGTTTGTTATTCTCACAAAGCAATGGCATACCATAAAACACCAAGGCCATTAAAACATCCTCAAAAAATATATCCGCGGTTGGTGGTCTTGACACATACTCCAAAAACATGTGGTTTGGAGGAGCGTCTTCCATGCTAAACTTAGTTAATCCGTGTAAAGCTCCATTAGATCCTTTGCCGTCAACTGTTCCTGATATATCGTAACTATCACAACCAAAGGCGCCCATATGCTCGTTAGCTGGGTATTTAATACCGTTTTTAACTATTATTCTGTTTTGCAAGTGACTTGGTGGTACCCAACTTATTTTAAATCTACCTTTTGGATCTGGATAAAATATAACTTGAGTGTCTTTAATTCCGTTAACCCACTGAAAGTTTCCAACTGATAACGCTGCTGAGTTACCTATACCTTCGTTGTAATCTATTTGTTCGTATATTTTTACTAAATTAAATATACTGTTTTTAGCCTCGTCTCTAAACGCGTGCTCTGTAGTTCTTGGGAACTGACGGTAAAATTCATTTAAACCATCTTGATCAGATTTTAATCCTTCTGCTTCGTTTTCCCAATGTTCTATTATACCTACGTCTATTAATTCGCCATCTGGTCCGAATACATCATGATCTGGATTATCGAAGACTGGATGTCCGTATTCATCAATAAATCCTTCGTAGTTCCACTCCATTGGGATAAAAAGAGAATATAAACCAGATTTTGTTTGTCCATTACGATTTCGTGAGGTAACGTCTGAAGCATTGTATAGTTTTTTAAAGTTATCTCCTCCTTTGTCAAGGGCGTTAGAAGTTGAGCCCATCATACACTTTCCTACTATTCTACTACCTAATCTTAAACAAGTTTTTGTAACTCTCCAGTTGTTTAATATATTGTCTGGTCTTTCCCACTTACCACTTTCGTCATGAACTAACAACGCTAGTTTTTCCCCATCATAACTATTATCTCCTGTGTTCTTCCAGTCTATCGTTGTGTCTAATCCTTTAATATCTTCGAGTTGTTCGTTCGCTGTAATCTTCTTTCTCGTAAACTTACTAGCGGGAACACGATAAGCAAGCTCGGATTTTGGACGATCCATTCCATCTTGTATAGGTTTAAAAAAGAAAGGATAGTTAATCGATATAGGAACAACTTTGTCTGTAAACATTTTTTTAGCATCCGCACCTGATTTTGATAGTATACCATATCTACTATCACTTGATATAGTGGCTAAATTAACTGTTTCTGCTGACGACATAAAAGAAAACCCAGATCTACGGTTCTTAAGATAACACATACCGTAACATCTTTTATCTGCCTTGCAAGCTTCCCAGAATATATAAAACAATCTATTTGCTTCTCTATAGTCTGGGGCTCCAACATCAATCTTACTCCATTGTAAATACATATAGTGCGTACCAGTTATCCAGGTTGGTTTACCATTATTCATAAACCAGAAACCCTCCTCTCGTCGTTTAAATTCTTCGTCTATGTAATCGTACCATTTTTCTTTGTTGTTTTCCGGATAACTCCTCCAATCGAATATGTTCTTAATCCTTTCGAGCTCTTTAGGATACTCCTGTTGAACCCATTTATTCTTTGGATGCTTATATACTTCTTTGGGTGGTTTCGGTAGCGCTATAATTAAATTTTGTATTTCTATAATCTCACCGATAACTCCATTGTGAGACAATACTATTAAATCGTGTTCCTTGTTGTAGCCGTACTTCCACTTCTTACCTCTGTTCATTCTGGTAACAGTGGTTCTTTTTATTGGCTCAACTATGTTAACTAAACTTTGCTTGTACATTACTTAGATCTACCTTCTGCGAATCCTTTAAAGACTTTTTTCTCTGCCTCTTTAGGTGTTTTGCCCTCAAGCAAGTTTTCTTCTTCTTGGATTCTTGTAAGTATTTCAAATGCGTCAAATATAGCTAGTTTTTTAGTAGCTGCGGCATTTTTTAATCTATCAGCTGATATATCGTCATCTGAATCTACAATAGGTTCTTTTGCGACTTTAATCAGCTCCTCAACTGCTTTCTGCCCAGCTTGGATTATACTCTTCTTCGTTTCCTTCGTATTCATATTTAATTGTAATAAATTGTGTCATAACTCTATATAGTCTCTTTCCATCAACTACAAACTCGTAAGTTGAAAAAGGTGTGAATCCTACTAGATCTCCTTTTTCGTAAGAACCATCAGTATGTTTAACAATACCAATACACGACTCTTCTTGATCTACTCCTAAGTGTTTTCTTTCCTTGATAGGTTGTATCC
>Ga0181421_1000579_pt1 | contig 10842 bp, 7 predicted proteins | sample 44SPOviralmetaG_FD_130146 | JGI IMG/M metagenome (GOLD analysis project Ga0181421, IMG submission 130146) | Marine viral communities from the oligotrophic San Pedro Time Series (SPOT) site, San Pedro Channel, CA, USA - 44 SPOT_SRF_2013-06-19 | ecosystem: Environmental > Aquatic > Marine > Strait...
AGTTGTAACATTACACTCCCTCCACATCTACTACCATTGCTAATACAGTACAGGGCTGTGGTGTATCTGATACTACATAAACAGTTTGTAAGAACTCATTAGCATTACTTAACCAAACCTCCGCATCTTCAGTATTTAAAGCTGTTGTGCTTTCAAATCTAACTGAATCAAGGTCTGTTTCTGTTTGCCCTACTTTAGCTGACAATGTATCTTTAAATCTAATTGTTGCTTTTTGTATAGCTTTTTTAGATCCTTGAGTTGATCCTCTACTATATTGAATATCTTGATACAACGGAGCTAGTGTAGATGTATATGGTAATCCTACAATTACATTAGCATTGGTTTGACTACCTACATTAATAGCTCCACCAGAAACAGTAGCTGTTTGTGCAGTACCACCATTAACTTTATATGTTACTGTTTTATTTTCTAAATGGTTTAGTCCAGTAAAACTGCTACCAGTAAAATTTTTGTTTCTAACATAAAGATCTAATCCGCTATACTTTTTAGTATATGCACTTTCATGTATTTGTGGGTCAAACTGTACTAGGTATCTATCACCAAGTATTCTAGGCTGTATACCTTCGCCTGATTTCACTGTTTGAACTTCACCTGTTCCTGTATCTTCAATATAAAGATCAATGTTGTATTCGCCTATAGAATCGTAAGTAAGAGTAACTTTAGTTTGATTACCACTATCTTCAGTAGCATCTATAATAACAGTAGGGTCACCTTCAAACTCAATAAATGCATCATTTGCTTCTTTGCTACCACTAACATTCCATAAAAGTATTTCTACACCACAAATGTCACCGTCAGCAAACGTCATAGTTTTAGAAAAGTTTGTGTTAAGAGATGGTGAACCTGTATTATACAACGTATCATTACTAGAAGTAGAAAGACCTGTAGCAAATGTATTAACTCTAGGTGTAGCAAATACAGCAGATGCTAAGAAGTGATTTTTTAAATTATAAATACCACCTGTTTGTGCTTTAAGAGCTGTGCTATTATCAGTTAAATTAATAATAGTTCCACTTGAATCTTTTAGTGTAATAATTCTATTAGGCGTTTGATCACCGCTACTAGCAATAATTTCTTTTAAGAAATAAGTTTGTCCATGTACTAACCCACCAATGTCTGGAGTTCTGTTTGGAGAAACAGTATTGTTTAAATAAACAACAGGTATACTTATATGATCAGATGTAAATGGATGACCATTACCTGTTAGAGCAATTGTTCCACTACCAACCGATACAGTCCAATCAGTACCACCTCCTCCTATAACGGGAAATTCACCATTAGTATAAGCGTGTTTGCAAATTATTTGTGATGTTTCTGTATTAATTATTTGCCACTCTACACCATGAATAGTACCTTGTTCAGCACTTGTTGCTCCTACGGTTAGCTCTTTATTAACCTGAATAGTATGAGTGCCACTATCCCATGCAGGTTGATTAAATCTGTCTTCTGTAAGAGCATAAGCTACGTTTACTGCTGAATCACTATGACCAGATACTGTTAATGTTTCAGGAACAATGTGTATTCTTTCGTTAGTAGGAGTTGTACTTTTAAATCTTCCCTTAAACCCATATACATCTGCAGTTATGTTAGATATAGAACCTGAAGTTCCGTTGGTTTGGTTTACTGGCAACACAATAGCTGATGCTTCACCTGAGCCATGCACAATTCTAGGTGTAACGTGTTTAGTTGGATCAGCAGTAATTTCAATTTCTTGACCATCTGTTGCACCACCAGTTTGATCTTCTCTTGAAGACGCAATCGTTATGTTAAATTTACCAACATTTAATCCTGTAATAGCATCGTCAGGATTTTTAATTGTGAGGTAAACTTTATCTTCTCTGTTTACTTGTGGAATAACTGCTACAGATTCTACTGTTCCGTCAAAGGTGTGTCTATGCCACGCAAATGTATTAGTTTCTCTTTCGTATGTTAACCCAACAAGATCACCATTATTACAAACTACCCATATAATAGTAGCAGGTTGAGTTTGTACTGCAATCTCTTTAACACCCTCTCCAATAATATGTTCTGCAATTAATGTTAAATCTCTAGCAAGATAATCGTTTTGGTTATTTTGAAGATACCACTCACGAATTTTTTTACCCTGACGCATAATAAATAAAATAGCAGAGTTAACTAGTACACCTTGAGCATTAGATGACCCATATTCAGATCGTCTTTTTAAATTTAATTGTGAAGGCGTTACAGGTAAAGATTGATTGCCTGAACCTAGTGTCCATTCGCTTGATCTAGTACCAATGTTTAACTCTCTGCCTGCACACAACCATGTAATTTCGTCTTGTGTTAATGAGTTAAATTTTAAGTCTAATGCCGCTGTATCCTCTGATCCAATAGTAAAATTATTAAGATCATCAATTTTGCTCATCCATAATCTGTTAGGAAACTTTTTATTACCTCCTAAACATAATCTGTTTTCAAAAATACTAATACTGTTGGGATAACCGTTTTTACTAGAAAAAGCACTTTCTTGAGAAGCTACAATTTTAGGAAGACTTTTAGCCCATAAACCTTTGTTTCTTTGCGACTTAAATGTAGCATTTCCCGAACTATAATCATTCAGTACAAATTTTCTTGTCGCTTGATAGTAGTCAACTTCCCCATCAAATGTTAATTTTAATAATTTTGGATTGTTACCTATAGCTCCATCAGTAGTGTCAGGATCTTTATAAAGAATAATAATGTTTACATCCGAACTTGTAGCTCTATCTATATTAGAATCATCTATTACAACTTTAATCGCATAACCTTGTTTTGTAGTAGAACCGACATCATCTAGTCCATCTGCAGTAGCTATAAAAGTATCTCCAACATTTACAGTATCATCTGATGAACTAAAACCTACACTTCTTACATAATCATATGTTGCTTTGCTTGTATCGTTAGTAGCATCTCGTGTCGCAACAGCTGTAATAAATTTATATTTAGTTCCTACAATAAGCTCTGATGCTCCTAAAAGTTTTTCAGCAGGAATAGAATCCATACCCCAAAATGTTTTATCTATAACAGCACCATCACTATCCGATATAGTATGATTTAATCCAGTATCTTTATATGCAAGATTTCTAAATACAATTTTATTTTGACGATCATCTAAACATAACAAGTAACCATTTAGATATACAGTATCCATTTGATCTCGAACCATTGTTCTTGAATCAGTTATACTACTAGAGCCAGAGGATGGATTGTTATATGGAGGCTCTTGACCTAATCTATGATCATGTACACTAAACGTACCATTAGCTGTGGTTTTATTTCTTTTGCCGTATTGATAACCAACTAAATAATATTTATAATTTTTTCCATCTACATCTACAGTATAACGACCTATAGATTGATACGGTTTGTTTTTTCCTGCTCTCCATTTTTCGTGAGCTTTCCAATAAAATTTACCGTTACCAAACCCTAGGCCTGTAATACCAAACACATTGTGTTCTTTATTTTCTGGTCTAGCGAACAATGTTTTAATTTGAGTGTCACCTATATTTCCTGAAGCAAAATCTGACTCAGAAAAATAGTTAATTTTCATTTGAGTAAACTGTGTTGCCTGAGCAGTTCCTTGAGCTTTATCACGCATAACAACGTAAAGGTTGCCATCATTCGCAGAAGCAATTCCAAAATGAGCTTGCCCTGACTCTTGTCCACGACCTGTTGCTCCTGTAGTATATTGATTACTATATGTTAATGACTTAATTACTTGATTACTTAATGTGCCATCACTTAAATCATAATCGTATCGTACAACTTTATCATCGTTTGTTAGTGCATACATATAGGGTGTAGAACCAAATGTAGAAAAACACATATCAATAAAATCTATTTCATTATTAGAAAAATCACCACCTGTTCCTAAAGCACTAATAGCACGACTACCTTTAGTTCCGTGACCAGCTACAGCATCAAAATCTCCTACGAAAGTGATCTTATCTCCTTTTTCATATAAATGAGCGGCGCCAATACTAAAAGTACTATTTAAGTATCCTTCTTCTATATCTTGCAAAGGAGAAATTAAAAAACCTCTTGCAGTTCGATTGTCTACATCAACAGAATCAATTCTAAATAACGCTGTAAGAAAAGGGTCATCTACTTTTATTCTCATTATTGCATCATCCGTACTACTATCGGCAGGATAAAATCTTAACCTAATAAAAGTATTCGCACCTTCTTTTTCTGTTGAAGCAAATGTTCTGTTTGTATAGTTACCACTAGAATCAGTATTTGTTGCTACTGCTTTGGCACTTGTATCTACTAATGTAAACTCAGGAGAAAATGAGTCACCGCCGTCTGTGCTTTTTTCTAAAACAATTTTACCTTGCCAATTACTACCTGCAGATTCTATCTCATAGTTTGCATAAGATGTATTAATTGCTGTAGTTGTGCCACCCGCTAAGGCTTCAGATATAGAAGTATTAAGTACATTTCTTTTTTGTTTTAATACTAAAAAAGACCCTACATGAGTTTCTTCAAAATAATCAGAACCTGCAGTAACAGTACACTCGCCTGAAATAGAACTAACAGAAAAATCAACATCTAAATCATTCCCTATAGGAGGAAAAACATATTCTAATTCAGTTAAAATAAATTTATCATCTTCCTGTCGGATTAATTGTTGCACAGGATAGTCTTCGCTAGATATAAATAATACATCATTTGACTGAACAAACTTTAATTTTTGCAAAACTTCGTCAGGAAAAATTGTAGTAATAGAAGTAACTAATAAGTTATCTTTAAAAATTGATACTTGGTAATTAGTAAAACATAATACAAATGTTTCTTTTGCATTTAATATAAAAGAATATAATTTAGTTTCTCCAACAGGAATAGACAAGCTGTCTGTAAACTCATGTACAAACTCTGTAGAAGGTCTTTTAGTAGCACCACCGTATTCTAACGGAATAAAGTTTTCCATTTTAATACAGGATTTATCATATATCTCATTGTCAGTTCTAGCATATACATATGGAGATACTTCTCCTCCATTAAAAGCATTAATAACTTTTTTAGCCATAACGCCTCCTAACTAAAACTACCATATGATGTTTGTGAAAATGGTGGATATGAGTTGTTGTATGATGAGTTAGATGTATATGTAGCTTCTAACCACTCGCTATCAATAGTAGGTGGATCAAGACGCTCTGTGCCGTTAACACGCCGTGCTTCTGGCATAATTACAGAGTTAAACTCTTGTAATAAAAATTCATACATTTTTAAATCACCAGTAATTGGTATAGCCATACGAGCGGCTAGTAATGTAATAAACGCTTGTGCAAATAAAGAATCCATTGCGACAGGGTCAGGAATACCATCATAACATAAAAATACTTTTTCTTCATTAGTTAATATAGCGTTACCTTCTATTACCCAATCAACACGAGGTTTCATAAATTTATATACTTCTGCTGAGTTAGTAAGATAAAATGATCTTATAGCATCGGTAGGAAGTGCAAATGAAAAATCATATTCAAAGTCTGGTTTTACTGCAGTTACTGAAACTACTCCATGATCAGCACCGCCACTATATGTATGTCCTACAGGAGTATATGTATTATCACCAGTAAGATCACCTGTTGATGTAGTTCCATCCCCTGCGGCTGATGCTAAACCACTAATACCCCATACACCTTTATCTCCCTTACTATTATAATTTTGGTAATCAAATGAAATTGTAAGACCTGTAGTTACTGTAGGATCCGTAAAATATTTAGGTCTTCCAGCGAAAGATAAAGTTTCTGATGCAAATAAAGTTGTACCTGTTCCTCCACCTATAGAAGCAACATTACCACCTTGAGTTTCTACAAGAATTTCATATGGAGAAAGTCGCTGTCGTTTTTTACAACAGTTCCAAGAATGCATTCGAGTTAACTCTCCAAGAGTTTGTTCGTAATGTAAGTTAACTGTTTTTGCGTGAGATATTGTGTTGGCTGTTATCTCAGAGTCGCTTAATGTGAGACGCTCACTACCAAGTTTGCTGAGTGCAAGATTAATTATATTTGTTTTAGTAAGAGCCATAATAAAAAAAAGGGTAAGGGGAGGTTGCCCTCCCCAATGTATTACTCGTTTGTAGCGATTAGGATGTATCCAGAAATTGTAACTGATTGATTTACATCAGAGTCAGTTGTTACAATTAATGTCTTTCCTCCTAAGTCAACACTACCTGTCGCACTACCAGTAGTAGGAAATGCAATGCTTCCTGCCGCAGATGTAGCACCTGAAGTACCTACTGCATCAGTATCATCCGCATGACCAACAAGAATAGTAGAGTTAGTGCTACCACTATTTGGGTCTGTGAAGAACAAGCTCGCACCAATTAAGCGTGCTTCCTGTGGAAGAACACCACTAATAGTGTGAGTTCCTGCACCTGTGCCTGTTGCTAAGGATACTGGAATTGCTTGAACATTTCCACGATAGTTAGACTTTGTAACGATACCAGAATTTAGGTTTGTTACTTCTGTAGAATTAGCCATAATTAATCTCCTTACTGCTTACAAGCGATTGCGATAACTTTTTCTTCTTCCATACGAACAGCACCGAACTCGGCTTTCATGTAAGCATAGTAGTTGAACGACTTATCAGCACGCTCACTAATTTTAGTTGTCATGTCTGGATTAACTTCAAACAACGCAGCATCTTGGATCATTGCATAACAAGCACGAGTTGCTGTACTGTCTGTGTCTTTCCAAACGCCTGTGTCTGTATTAACATCAACATCTAAATCAATGTTAAAGTCAGCAGAAGCAGTTGGGTTAGCTGTGCTATGGAAAGGAACAATATTAGAAATACAGAAGCTCGCACCCATGTAGTCATAAATTTGTCCTGCACCTTGCTCGTTAACCTTAGCACCGCCACGATTATCGAAGTCAGTGAAGTTAGTGTCGTTCATGATGTCCTGCCACTGATGCCAAGAAATCTTAAACAAAGGCTTCTGAGTTTCAATGTCAACAGACTGATTACCGAACTGAGTCAATGTTTCAAGGAATTTAGCGTAGTTAAATCCAAGAGGAGTAGATCCTCCTGCACCATCAAAATCTACGTTAATGATACCTTTTTCATAAGAACCAGATATATCAGTAATCTTACCTGAAACACCAAAGTTTACTGCACTAGAACCGTCAACGCCACCAAAACTACCTGAATTAAGTAGTGCTTGGTCGATAACTAAGTCTTCTTGACGAAGAAACTTGTTCTTCATAACAGTTAACTTTTGTGAACGAGGATCAACACCCATCTTGCTCAAGTCAGCCCAATCCATGAATTGGCCGTCTTGAAATTGATTACGAGTAATTTTACGTCTGCTATAATCAATGTCAGATACAGGAGAATCTCCGAAACGATTGGTTACCTTGCTAGGCAAACCACCACCAGTTGTTCTTTGGTAAATACCTTCTTTACGGAACAGATCGCCTGTAGCGAGCTGAATGTAAGGACGCATTTTACCACCTTTTGTTTCGACCGTTTCACGAATAGCACGGTCAAAACCAGTAATATAAGTATTAAGCAGATTACCCGCCATAATACACCTCCATAATTAATAATTTAATATACAAGTTTTAGTCGGCTCTGAGTATCCTCACCGTGAGGGTCTAGCCTGATATAAGGTTCTCACCCCAGATTATCTTTCGGGCTTTAAAAGGTTTCCGCTTCAAATCTGCCTGACTTATATGTAATAACTACAAATATGTCAAGTTAAAACTTATGAAATCTTCTCAAGAAATGCTAAACGCTGTTTTAACATCTGTTGATATGTAACATCGCTTGTACTTCCTTCGTAGTTTCTCATTTCTTCTTCCAATAAATCAAGTTGATCAGAAATAGTAGCTACATTTTGTTCTACGCCACTTTCAATAATCTCATCTTCGCTAATTATAGGAACAATATTTTCAAATACAGCTTTAATAAAGTCTACATTATTGCCAATAGCAGGATCATCTTTAAACTCTTCAAGCCCAAGATAGTCCATTACGTTGGCTACTTTACCCATGTTGTATTCAAACTTATCACCAGTCCACTCTTTACGAAGCGTGTCTTCTGCTTCACGAACAGATAGCTCTTCATTTTGTTCTATTTGTTGAAGGTCAGCAGAACCGCTTTCAATTTCCCAATCAGCGATTGCTTGAGCTTGTTCAACTGTAAGACCAACTTTGTGAGCCAACTCTTTAAAAGAACCAAGCCTTGCTTCGTCCAACTCTGTACCCTCGGGTATTTCTCCAGTAGTGATTTCATATTCATCCACCTCATTTGGAATGTTCATTATCTCTCGCCGTCTGGCGATGTCGTTTTGATCTTCTGAAAGCCAAAAATCTTCTGCTTTCTTTCCGACTTGCGACTGAGCATTGATTGCTCCTTTAACTAAGTCTGTTACATTATCGTACTTAGACCATATCGAGTGCTTACCTAAATCATCAGGTAGGGCATCTCGCCATGTTTCGTTAAACTTGCCCTCATCATTTAAGATGTTTAGAGGCTGTGTTGCAGTTTCCTCAACTGAGGGTGCTTCAACAGGTGTCTCTACTTCTTCGCTCATTTATTCTCCTATGTTAGCGTTTGTATGTTTTTTTAACTGCCTTCTTAGCAGTTTTCTTTTTAGAAACTTTTTTAGCTGTTTTCTTTTTTTTCATTCCGTGCATCATTTTACCACCTCCACATTTCATATTAACATTTCCATCTTCTTCGTGCCTGACGAATACGACTGTTAGGGTCGTTTTTCGTTTTAGCACTACTTCTTTTAAGTTGTCCTAGCGATCTAGCACAATAAGATTTTCTTCGTTTAGCCGCCTTGCTACCTTTTTTAACTTTACCAGTAACAGCAGTCTTTAACTTTGACTTAGGATTAGCACGCCGATATGCGGCAACACCTTTCTTGGTCATGCCTGCACCAGATTTAGTAGAGCGGTAATTACCGCCTTTACCAACAGTTCGTCTAATTACAGTCTCAGCCATTAGTCTTCCGAAATCATTGCTTCTATATATCTATACATATCCTGCATAGCGTTTCTATATGCACACTCTGTGTGGCTTAACTCACTACCTGCTTGCTCATCAATAGCAGAAAGTCTTCGCAAGTCTTCTAAAGCGGTTTGTCCCTCTGGAGATAAAAATACTCTACGATAAGCACTAATTAATTTTTGTAGTTCATTCTCCTCCACTTATGCCCTCCTGTGCTAATATGCTGTTAGGATCAACCGCTCCACTTACTTTCTGTGCGGCATCTGCCATAGCAGGCATTGCTTGCATCATTTGTTGTCGTTCAGCCGCTTCAGCTTTAGCTTCTCGATCTTCTTCAACTTCAGCAGGGTCTTTAAGAGCGTTCATACTAGAGCTGTTAGCAAACCAAATTTCTTGGAACAACTTGTCGTAGTCTACATTTTCTAGTGACTGTAATGCCTGTGGATTCATTTGAGCTAACTCACCAAATACACGCATTGTATTTACTGCACCCATAGTCTCAAAAGACTTAGTTGCTAAAGATAAACGGCCAACATAGTCAACTTCATACTCTGCCGACTGCGACAATTCTTGTGGTACAGGAGGAAGCATTTTGCGTTTCTGAAGTATATAAAATAAATGATTCATTACTGGAGTAACGTGTTCTTCAATGTATCTAGCTACAAACGGTGTAAGAGTCATTAAATCTGTAGTCATACGCTCGTTAACTTCAGTAGCAGTCATATTTCTGTACTGATCTAACGGACGGAATAGATGGTTAAAGAATGCTTTTTTAATCTGCATTTCATGCATATCATACATATCTTTAGCTAATGCAGGATTTCCGTTAGGTGCAAGCCGTTCTGGCTTTCCATTAGGATTAGTAGCACGCCACTTGATAAATGAACCCGCACGATTACTCATACCTGAAACACTATCGTCATCAGGAATCAACCATTGTGGGTTAGCCTGTTGCTCAGATGCAATCATAAGTGATCGGTATACCACGTTGGTACGCCGAGCTGTCCCTAGAACCATGCTCATAGGCGAACGACCATATATTTCTTCGTTACCGACCATAAACCGTGATACTTTAAATGGGTTGTAATCAAAGCCACTTTCTTTAATTATCTCTTTAGATTCTTTAGATACATGATAAGAAGCAAAAGGTTTTTCTGTAGCTTTTAGACTACCGTATTTAAAGTCCTCACGAGGTGCAATGTACTGAATAAACTTGTACTTATTGTCTTTCCCCATCTCCATTTCTTTAAATATCTTATCAAGTCTTGCTTCTTTTACAGCTTCTTCACCAAACTTTTGCAGCACCTGACGACCTGTAAGTGTGTATTCACGAGCCACCGTATCTACTTCGTGCAAATGATTTTCAGCAATACGAATATCATCTACAATGTAATTACGAAAACGAACTACATTGCGGTCGTCTTCTTCCATCATAAGGCAATTAGTACCGAAACATCCTAAAGAAAGCAAAGACTGAAACTCTTCTTGTGCAAAATTAGACTCTATAATTATTTTATGTGCTATACGACTCACTTCTTCAAAGTAGTTAGCTACATTTTTATTAGCCATCATCATCGGCGATGGGTGACGAAACTTAGCCCACACTGTATTAGGCGGGAACATATGCGAAAAGAATCCACTAGCAAACGAATAGTTAGCTTCAATGCAAGTATCAATCATACGTTGCGGCGGTTTTTCCTGCCCCGCTACACGAATGCGATTTATATTATCATTAGTTTGATAGCACCAGTCTGCACACTCTTGCCACAGGTTCATCCAGTTACCACGAACCGTAGAGTCCATTGACTGGTATTTCTTAATTAAAGAATTTCCGTCCATTAATAACCCATTGTACCC
>Ga0181421_1000591_pt1 | contig 10750 bp, 10 predicted proteins | sample 44SPOviralmetaG_FD_130146 | JGI IMG/M metagenome (GOLD analysis project Ga0181421, IMG submission 130146) | Marine viral communities from the oligotrophic San Pedro Time Series (SPOT) site, San Pedro Channel, CA, USA - 44 SPOT_SRF_2013-06-19 | ecosystem: Environmental > Aquatic > Marine > Strait...
AAGGTAAACGTTTCTGCGATCAACATCGACGGTGCTACCGACATCGGTGCCGACCTGGCTGATGCTGATCTTCTGGTTGTAGATGACGGTGCTGGTGGCACCAACCGCAAGACAGCAATGTCCCGCGTCAAGGATTATGTCCTTGGTGGTGGTGCTGGTGCTAACTTCGTAAACCTCCAGGCAACTGGTATTACGACCACTAACCAACTTGGAACTACCGACATTGTAGTATCCGCTGGTGCTACCGTAACTGGTGCTCTTGATGTTGATGGTGGTGCTAACATCGCTTCTGGTCTAACAGTAACTGGTGGAGCTACAGTTGGTGGTACTGCTGATTTCAATGGTGGAGTAACAGCTAACACATTAATTGTTGAAGATCTTACAGATAACAGAGTTGTTATTGCTGGTTCTGGTGGAGAACTAGAAGACAGTGGTAACCTAACATTTGATGGTTCATCTCTTGGTGTTACTGGCACCGTAGTTGCTTCTTCTACAGTTACTGCTTCTGCATTCCATACAGGTGCTGAAGGTTCTGCAATCCGTGTTACCTCGGATACTATCTCTGGTCCAGCAACCCTAACACTTGACCCCGCTGGCGTTGGCGACAACACTGGTAAGGTTGTTATTGCTGGTGACCTCCAAATCGATGGTACGACAACTACCATAAATTCGACAACCGTCAATATTGACGATAAAAACATCCAGATTGCCACTGGCGCTGCTAACGACGCTGCTGCTGATGGTGCTGGTATCACCGTTGATTCTGGTGAGGGCGACAAGACCTTCCAATTCGAAGCAACTGGCGATAACTTCGGTTCTTCCGAAAACATCAACCTCGCTTCTGGCAAGGTTCTTAAGGTCAACAACACTGAGGTTCTAAGCGGTTCTGCTCTTGCTTCCTCAATTACCGTTGACGTTGCTTCACTAAACATTGATGGTGCTACCGACATCGGTGCTGACCTAGTTGATGCTGACCTCCTAGTTGTTGATGACGGTGCTGGCGGTACTAACCGTAAGACCGAAATGTCTCGTGTCAAGGAATATGTCCTTGGCGGCGGTGCTGGTGCTAACTTCAGTGCTATCAATGTCTCGGGTATTGCCACTGTAACTTTCGCTGACGCTACAACCCTTAAGGTTGGTGCTGGTGCTACCGTAACTGGTGCTCTAGACGTAGACGGTGGCGCTAACATTGCTAGTGGTTTGACTGCTAACTCTGCTGCTGTATCCGACCTAACTTCTGGTCGTGTTGTTCTAGCAGGTACAGGTGGTGAACTTGGCGACGACGGTGCTCTAACCTTCTCTGGTGGCACTCTGAGTGCTACGACCTTCTCTGGTTCTGGTGCTTCATTAACAGATATCCCCAATGCTGCTCTTGATAATAGCAGCGTATCCTTCGGTGGTATTTCTGTTGCTCTAGGTGCTGCTGACGCAACTCCTGCCTTTAACCTCGCCGATGCTACTGGACTACCTATTAGTTCTGGTGTTGCTGGTCTAGGTGCTAACGTTGCTACCTTCCTTGGAACCCCAAGCAGCGCAAACCTCGCTGCTGCGATCACCGATGAGACTGGTACTTCTACTCTAGTCTTCTCCGAGTCGCCAACAGTCAACGATGCTACTCTAACCGGTGATATCACCGCTGGTCGCATCGGTGCTACCAACATGAACGCTGCTGGTATTGTTACCGCTTCTAGTTTCGTTGGTGCTGATATCCGTCAAACAAACGGTACTCTAATTCCTCTAGTTGGTGTTACAACCGCTTCAGGTCACACGGGTCTTGTTACCGCATTCCGGTTTGATGGTACTGGTCTAGAAGACTTCACCGTTATTGATGGAACCGCAACAGTCACCATGTCTGGTGTTGCTGCTACCACCTTTACAACTTCTCAGACTATCACCGCAACGCAAGGTCAAACTGCTCTTACGTTTGCTGCTGGTTACACACAAGGTTTTGTTGATGTATACCTAAACGGTGTTCGTCTTGTAACCGGTGTTGACTATAACGATAACGTTGACAAGGCAACTGTAACTCTTGCCTCGGGTGCTACCGCAGGTGATGAAGTAGAAATCGTCGCTTGGAAGTCCCTAGGTGACGTTGTTCACATCCAGTCACTTAAGACTTTAAGTGATCTAACTGTTACCGGTGTTGCTACTGCTACTACCTTTAACGGTCAACTCAATACAACTGGTATCGCGACTGCTGCTACCTTTGTAGGTGCTCTAACCGGTAACGTAACCGGTGATGTAACTGGCGATGTTACAGGTGATCTAACTGGTAACGCAGACACCGCGACTGCTCTAGCAAATGCTAGAACCATCGGTGGCGTATCCTTTAATGGTACTGCTAACATTAACCTACCTGGTGTAAACGCCACTGGTAACCAGGATACTTCTGGTAATGCTGCTACCACGACTGCTCTAGCAAACGCTAGAACAATTGGTGGTGTATCTTTTGATGGTACCTCCAACATCAACCTACCTGGCGTAAACGCATCAGGTAACCAAGATACTTCTGGTAACGCTGCTACGGCAACCGCACTAGAGACTGCTAGAACAATTGGTGGTGTATCCTTTGATGGTACTGGAAACATCAACCTACCTGGCGTAAACGCATCAGGTAATCAGGACACCTCCGGTAACGCTGCTACGGCAACTGCTCTAGCAACTTCTAGAACACTAGCGATCTCCGGCGATGCTACAGGTTCTGCTTCCTTCGATGGTTCTGCTAACGCTACCATCTCGGCAACGCTTGCTAACAGTGGTGTTTCCGCAGGTACGGTTGGTTCTACTACCGCAATTCCTGTTATCACAGTTGATGCTAAGGGTCGCGTTACTGCCACAAGTACCGCAACTGTCGTTACAACCCTAACGGTTGATGGTGATAGCGGTTCTGAGGACATCGCACTAGCAACTGAGGATCTAACGATCTCTGGTGGTTCTAACGTAACCACTACCGCCGCTTCTAACGGCGTCTCGGTCGCTTTGGATGACGCTATCAGTCTTACGAGCGTAACCGCTTCTGGTGCCCTCACAGGCGGCAGTCTGAGTCTATCTGGTAACGCAACCGTCGGCGGTAACCTTACCGTTAACGGCACGCTCACCAGCATCAACACGACGAACACGACGATTGAGGATACACTCCTCGAACTACAGCGTTCTTCCTCTGGTGATCTAGGCAGCGATACCAACAAAGACGTTGGTCTCGTAATGAACTACTATGATGGTTCTGCTAAGAAAGCAGCGTTCTTCTGGGATGACTCTGCTGCTCGCTTTGTCTTCGCAAGCGAGTCAAGTGAGACTACCGGTGTCCTAACTCCAAGCGCCTACGCTGGATTGGAAGTTGGTTCCCTCTACGTGAACGACTGTGCTGGCGCTTCGCAGGTTATCTCCTGCTCCGGCACCACCCGTTCCCTAGAGAACATCACGATCGACGGCGGTTCGTTCTGAACCCCATGACAACTGACTAAATACAGGAGGTCTTCGGACCTCCTTTTTTATTATCTATACGCATGGATCCCGAAATTTCTGCGCTTTTGAGCGTATATCAAAGGCGTCTAAACGATGCGACAGCGCAAGCGATTGCTTATGAGGCAAGGATTGCTGTGCTAACAACAACATTACAACAAATTCAGCAACAACCACCAGCGCAGCAGGCACCTGTAGCAGAAGTACCTGTTGTCAAGAAGCGTGGTCGCAAAGCACCGGAGACGACTGATGCCGGTTCTTTCTGATGAAAGAAAACTCATCTTCTACTGCGCTATTCCAGGTAGCGGATGGGCAAAATTATCACTTCTCTTAGGATGCTGTTCTAAACTCAACATAAACAAGTCAGATAGACGACCTGAATGGGTAGAAGCAGGAAAACTAGGAGATACTAAGCACACATTCCACAAGGGATGTTTCTGGGATCCCATGCGAGAGTATGGTGCTGGATTTGATGATATTGGAGCGAATTACACTAAAGAGAAATTTATCCAAGAGTGCTTGCGTCCATTTGCCGAGCATAATGATAAAAACTATTTGATACGCTCTCACTTTTTTGCAGAAACTAAGAATCTCGATTGGTTAGTAGAAAATTTTCCAAATAATAGGATTATCTTTGTCCTAAGAGAACCAGGTCCTTGCTATGAAGGTTGGACAACTGGTATGACATTTACAAAGCATTATCCAAATTATAAAGCATGGATGAAGTATACTTTCATCGATGACCATCCCGAAAATTATAAACGATTTTGGGAACTAATTAATAAGCATGATGCGATGATTAGGAACTGGATTTTGGATCGTGATTGTTATATCATACAATCAAACAGAGCATTCCTCAATAAACTTGGATATGTTTGGGATGAGGAGGGTGAAGAAGAATATCAAAAAATGATACATACTCACCAGTTCCACAGAGTGGAGGTTCCAAGATATGACGCACCATTTGTTTTCTACAACTGTAATGACTTCTTTGAGGTATTATCATGATTAGAGATGATCAAATAGTGTTCTTCTTAGGAATACCTGGATCTGGGTGGGCAAAAATTGACTCGCTTCTTAGATGCTGTAGGAAGTTTAAGTTTAACGAATCGGATATTAACGAAAATACAGTATGGCAAAGAAATACTAATAGGTATTATCTCAACCATAAAGGTCACTTCCTAGGTCCAGGCAGTGGTGTGGGTGAAGGTTTTATGGATATTGGTGCGAACTATACAAAAAAATCTTTTTTGGAGGAATGTCTAAAAGTATATGATGATATTAATGAAGAAGACAATTATATGCTCAAGTGTCATTGGTTCTGTGAAAGACATAATATTAACTGGTTAGTTAGAAATTTTCCTAATAGTAAGTACGTTGCAGTTTTGCGTGATGTTGAACTTTGTAACCATCGATGGTTAGAGTCGATGACTTTTAATAAAGACTATCCAAATTATAGTGCATGGATGGTTAAAGAAGATCCAGATGAAAAATTTGGCAGTCATTGTATTGAAAACGAACAAAATTTAAAAAGATTAAATCGTCTACATGATAATGAGTTGAGGTCTTTTGTTCGTAGATACGCGGATATTATATTCTGTCCTACAAAATATATGCTAGATCGAATGGATTTTCATTGGGACGAAAAAGGTCATCATGAATTTACTTGGTATAAAAGGTGCTACATTTCTGACGTTAATTTGTACACTAGAGCACCAAAATACGAAACATCAATCGCATTCTATAACTGCAATGAAATCTTATTTTAGTGGTAAGTGGTCAGACTCTAGTATGGATGGTTATCCATACTCTGGGTGGACTCTAATTGATTATGTTAACGGAATGAACCCTAATCGAGTCTTAGATGTTGGTTGTGGATTTAATCGCTTTAAGGGTAAGATCAACAATCTTATGGGTATTGATCCTTACAATGATGCTGCTGATGTTAAAATTTCATTGGAACAATATGATGGTCCTACAGTAGACATTGCTCTATGTTTAGGATCTATCAATTTTGGAGATGAAGAAACTATCGACCATCAAATTGATATTTTGGATTGTATTTGGACAAAGAAAGCAATTTTTAGAGTAAATCCTGGATTGCCACATTTATGGGCAGACCAGGAAGAGTGGGATGGTATAACTTGGTATCCTTGGACCAAAGATAAAGTTTATAATATTAGCAAAGAATATAAATATAACGTAGATCTGTTTACTACTGAACAAACAATCCAAGGTGATAACCGCTACTATTTCGAATTTTCTAAATAGTTGCGTCATAGAAAATATTTCTGATAATCTCAATCTCAAGGACTTAAATCTAATGCTTTCAGGAAAAGAATTTGTAGCCCAAATTAAAGAAGAGAACTCCGGTCTCTTTGCTGAGTCCCGCACCAATGTTCGTCGCTTCTTTGCGTCTAATCCTAGCAAAGAGAGCATGATCGAGCACTTCCGTGGACGTATGGTCAACGAAGCTCAAAACATGTACGCCATCTCTGCTGAGGTTGCTGCTGCCCCTGCTTCGACGCCTGTTGCCGAACTAGAGCTTCTAACCAAGCAAGCTCATGACGAAGCCAAGCACTTCCGTATGGTCAAGGAAGTTCTTGAGCACATCAGCGGCGAAGCTGTTGACGTAGAAGCACTATTCGCTGCCGAATCTGCTGCTCCTCAAGCCAAGGGTGCTTCCCTACTTGAGAAGTATGAAGCTTCGGAAGACGCCGCTGCTCTTGCTGCTTATCAGCTCGTTGCTGAAGGTCGCGCTGAAGCAGTCTGGGCAGAAATGGCTGAGTGCGTTGAAGATTCCTTCATCGCTGACCGCTATGCTGCTATCGCCAAGGACGAAGGATTCCACTCTTCCATCGGTGCCCGTAAACTCGCCCAACTCGCTGAGGGTGCTTCCGAAGTCCAAGAGCGTATCTTCGCTCTAGTCGCCCAGATGCGTGCTGACCTTGCTGAGATCAGCGCCAAGAACACCGCTATTGCCGTTTACTGAACGGTTGGCGTCCACCCCTAACAGTCTCGTCTAACCAATGGTCTTCGACGGGACTCACATACTTTCCGTTGGCATCGCCGGTTATGAACTGGTCGATGCCTTCGGTCGTTACAGGGAACTTTAGTTGGTGACCAATGTATTTGATATATTCTTCTTTCCACATGAAGAATGATTCGTGAGATAAGAAGTGAGTATTGATATAAGGGTCTGCTAATATAGATTTATAATATTCAATAGCGGTCGGTAGGGTTAGTTCCCCACCGACCCTTTTTTGTTGTGCAGCATTGATATTTTGATCTCTTACAATGATAGCAACTGTGGGTTCATAACCCAGATGCATCGCCTGGTGACAGACCTCTAGGATCTTTGGTACTTGTCTAACACCATCATAGAAGAAGGGCACACTAACGTTAGCAAGAAAGAAGTCCCCCTCAGGAAAATCTAGCAACTCGGGGTATACCCAATACTGGGCAAATGGTTCCTCATCAGATGGAACCCAATAAGTATCTTTTAGTTTTTCCCACCCAACAACTTCTGGATGTTGACTTAATACTCTGGCGAATAGATGATTGCCAGAACCTTGTGGACCAGTTGTGATTAGAAGTTTCCTTTTCATCGTTTTCTGAGTTTTGTTGGTTTAAAATCGCAGATATATTTCTGGTTAGCATCATTTACAATTGTATTAGATATGCTTGAATAATCAATTGGTATATTTACTCTCAAAGAACGCACATATCTCTCCTTGTATAAAAGAAGTGATTCGTAACTAAGAAATACAGGGTCTTTTATTTCCGGTAAGATATCTAAAAACTCATGTACTGTGGGGACGTTCCATCTTCTTGTTTGTTGAAGATCTAGGATATTTTTATCCCTAGATGTAACTGCGACCTGGACATCAAATCTAAGGTCTTCTAACACCTCAATAAATTTGGATACTTTTGGTATTGCCTTATTACCTTTCACGTCACCACCAAAAGGAACACTCATATTAGTAAAGTAATATTCACAATCCCAGGTCATATCATATAATAAGTTTGGATTCATCCATGAGGAATGAAATGGTTCTTCATTATGTCCCACCCAATATTTCTTTGTAAGTTCACTCCATCCACATACGTCAGCATGACTAGAAAATATTTTACTCCAGCAATGATTTCCCGATCCTTGAGGTCCTATTAAAATTAGTATTTTCTTTTGATCCATTATTCCCAAGGACGAGTTCCAAATTCTTCATACCATTCATCGTATATCCATTGTAGATGTTTTTTTCCAAAAGCATAATCTTTATCTGTCAGATCTTGCAAGTCACTTGTCCATTGATCTGGTAACTCTTCATACCTTGGTGCTTTTGTACCCATTTCTGGATAGTAGCAATTTCTATGAAGACCATTCAACTTACATTCTAAAAAATTTTCCAACTCTTTAGTTTTACCTGACCACAAATCTTCCATTATTATAGCATGTGTTGGAAAATGTTGTGAAAATTTTTTGTATATATCTGTGTAAGAAAATTTAAACATATTTTGTCCTGGTAGTGCCAGGATATATTTCCAATAAGAAATGCTGTCAGGAAATTGTTTGTCAACTATTTTCTTAGATACTCCAGATATTCTCTGGTAATTACAGGAAGTCTTTGAGTAACTTCTTCTTACAGGATCTCTTGTAATCATCAAAACTTTCACATCAAAATGATCTTTAAGTTTTGGAGCAATTTTTTCTAGGAAATTTTCTGATAAAAAACTGTTCTCATTACTAAATTCTCCAACATACTTATATTCATCACTTGCCAATTTACTATAGTACTCAATAAAATTATCTAAGGTTACGTCTTCAGAAAATATTAAGTCAGCATTACCCCACTTGTGTTTCTTATACCCATAAAAATATTTTCGTTTGGCAGATCTTTTTATTGGATCTGGATTATCTAAATGTGATAGTATATCTGGTTCTTTTGCTATTCCAGTATTAACAATTTTTTGTTTCTTAAGGGTGCGATGAAGTGGTGATGTGGCACACCAACCTATTCCTGCTAGTAGAAGTAGTTTGGGCATTAACAACACTTGACTGGTTTTTCGGGTTGAGGACCTGTAGGTCCTTCTTTAAAAGGATTTAGGGGTGCTGGAACACCGGTCTTATTACAATCGTCAAGAGGATTTTCTTCCACATATTTAATGTATTTACTATTAGCGTCTTTCTCTAGAATAACATCTATACGCTCATCATACCAAGCAACAGGAATACTAAGTTTAAGCGACTTTAGATATTCTTGCTTATAAAGATATAGCAACTCATAACTCAAGTAAGTCACATTGCCCATGTGTGGTAACTGATCTAGGAAATGGCGAACAGTGCTTTCTTCGCGAAGACGTGTTTGTTGGTAACTTAGGATATTTTGATCTCTTCCGATAACAAGGATTTCTACATTAATACCAAGGTCCTCAACTGCTTGTGCAAACGCAGGAACGTTAGGGCACCACTTTGTACCTTGACCTTTAATTCCTAGAGGAACACTGATACTGGTGAAGAAGTAATCTGACTGATCCCAGTCAAAGTCTTTTAGTAATTTTATATTCTTCCAACACTCCGCAAACGGTTCTGATATTCGATGTGCTTCCCAGTAGTTGTTGAGAAGACTTTTCCAACCAAATACATCCTCGTGCAGAGAGAAGATCTTTGACCATAGATGGTTACCAGACCCCTGTGGACCTGTAAGAATAACAAGTTTCTTCAAGTAGATGCTCCTTCTCATACTAATTATAGCACCTAAATACCTCTTATACAAGACGTGTCTTTACACGCATTTCGCTCTTTAGCATAATGGCAAATCCGGTAATAAAGGTAAAACGTTCCTCCGTTGTAGGAAAAGTTCCCCAACCATCACAATTAGAACGCGGTGAGTTAGCAGTAAACTCATACGACGGAAAAGTTTATATTGTAAAAGATCAGTTCTCCGTTGGTATCGCTACAACAACGACAACTGTAAACCCATGGTTAGAAACCGGTGTAGGAGTAGGATTATCATATTCTGGTGATGTAAAGATTGTCGGTATTCTTACTGTTGGATCCTCTTCACTTACATTAGATGGCACTAATAATACAGTTAAAGTTGGAACTGCTCTAACATTAGGTCATTCTCAGGGACTACAGTTTCATACTCAAAATTTACATTCAACAGGTTTTGAAGTAAATAATATTAATGTATCAGGTGCCTCAACGGTTGCTGGAACACTAACTGCAAATCATGGTGTTACTGGCAACATAAACTCTAGTGGTATAAGCACTATATCAGGGTTTACGTTCCCCTCAAGCGACGGGAGTGAAGATCAGGCACTGGTTACTGACGGAAATGGTTCACTATCCTTCAAGACACTCTCAGGCGGTTCAGGTGCTGTAGGTGGTGCTACAACTATTAGTACATCTAACACCGAAGCAACCCAAGGACAAACTGCATTTATTGCACCCAATGTATTTAATGACGGTGAACAGGCAACTGCATTCTCTGTACAGGTAAGTATAAATGGTGTCAAACAAAGATTAGGTGCTTCTAATGATTATCAATTATCAGCACCACGAACAGTAACTTTTAATTCTGGACTTACCGCAGGTGATAATGTACAGATCAATGTCTATTTTGGTCACACCTTTGAAGAAGAATTTTTTACATCAACACAGAACAAAACAACATTTACGCTTGCTGGTAATCTTGCTGCCGCTAAGAATTATAGAGTTTTTCTCAATGGAGTCAGGCTTAGAAGAGATATTGACTATCAGGCATCTTCTGCTGTTGTTTTGACTGAAGCTTGTCTTGATGGTGATGAGGTTGATATTTGTTCGGATCAAGCAGAAGACCAACTAACTGCTATTGCTGGTCAATCATCATTTGCTCCATCAAACTCCGATACATCTTCGGATAATATGGAAGTATATTTGAACGGTGTCTTATTACAAAGAACAGTTGATTGGACTATTGGCAATCCTGCTATAACAATTATCAACCCTATAACTGGTCTAGATTTAGGTGACGAGTTAGATGTTGTCGTAAGACGTTCATAAATAAAGGAAAGTAGGACTAAATATGGCTAAACCTGCTTCAAGACTGGATTTGGTTAATTATGCCAAGAGGCAGTTGGGTTACCCTGTCTTGGAGATTAATGTTGCCGATGAGCAAATTGAAGATCTTGTAGATGATGCCATCCAGATGTATCAGAACCGCCACATGGATGGGGTAGAATTGATGTACCTGAAATATAAGATTGGTGAAAATTTCTTAAATGCTGTTCGTGGAAGAGGAGACAG
>Ga0181421_1000592_pt1 | contig 10749 bp, 15 predicted proteins | sample 44SPOviralmetaG_FD_130146 | JGI IMG/M metagenome (GOLD analysis project Ga0181421, IMG submission 130146) | Marine viral communities from the oligotrophic San Pedro Time Series (SPOT) site, San Pedro Channel, CA, USA - 44 SPOT_SRF_2013-06-19 | ecosystem: Environmental > Aquatic > Marine > Strait...
CACTCTCCAGACTGTTTACGATAGAGGCCTCGCTGCATGGCGGACGGGACACAGGCCCGGGGCGAGTCCACAGGCGTGGGCGTACGCACGGGTATACTCGTACGTTTTGCGCGGGAAAACGTATCGCACAGCTAACGCGAATCTTCATCGAAAAACAAATAGATGATTTCGAGCAAATCGTCGTTTTTGTCGTTCCGCGCGCGATCGATGTGCGTGTCGATACATGTTTTTAGAGTGTCGAGTCGTCGTTCCATTTCGCCGGGGCGTCTGACATTTTTTGAATCAAAAAATCCTTTGATGCGTTTTCCGTTTGCGTCGACGTACGAATCGGGATTGAACCGTATATAGATCCATTTACCACCGTGCCCCGCCATGAATAGGTCGTCGTAACGTATGATTTCGTCCTCAGAGTCGCGACTTTTGTGTTGGCCCTCATCGACCTCGACCGCGATCATCGTGTTTCCCACGAGGCACCTAAAATCAATGCTTCGTCGGTGCGCACAATCACACCCGAAGTGCATGGTAGTGTTGTGTATGAACACATCTCCGTACCACGCAACGAGCGCGTCGCGCACGGTCAGTTCACGCGTTTTCGCGCGTATGTTTGCCGTGCGTGGATCGATCGGGAACACACGTCTGAAACAATCTGTGCAATACCCATCGTAACCCGGAGACGTGCGGGTGCCGCAATGCTCTGAGCGACACCGCGGGTGCGAGACATCGACGTACCCAAGAGGCGTCCCGTGTTGACAACAGTGTGTCGCTTTGCCAGTCTCGGGATCGCCGAAAACCGGGTGTTTGTTACACCCATCGATCGCGCACCGTTTGTTCTTGACGTCGACGAGACCGAGTGGTTTACCATGGACAGCGCAGTGCGTCGCCATGCCCATCTCAGGGTCACCGAAATACGGCTGTTTGTTACACCCGTCGATCGCACATCGTTTGCTCGAGACGTCGACGTACCCGAGTGGTTTGCCGTGTGCCGCACAGTGCGTCGGTTTGCCAGTCTCGGGATCGCCGAACTGCGCGCGTGTGTTACACCCATCGATCGCACATCGTTTGCTCGAGACGTCGACGTACCCGAGTGGTTTACCGTGGGCCGCGCAATGCGTCCGTTTTCCCGTTTTGGGATCGCCGAAATACGCATGTTTATCACACCCGTCGACGCTACAATAGTTTGGCATACACCTTTTACCCAGGTACATTCATTTCTTTAACTGGTAAAAAAAGTGAGAATCTTTTTTCGAAGTTGACATTAGAAGATGAATAAGATCGCGATCGATCTCGATGAAGTGCTCATCCCATTTCTCAGGCCGTTGGCTCAGTATCACGGTCGCGAGCTCCCGAAAAGGAAATATCCGTACATATTCCGCGAGGTTTTCGAGTGCTCCGAAGAGGAATCGCAGGACATGATCAAGGCTTTCTATCAGAGTCCGGAGTTTCTCTTCCTCAAGCCCATCGACTCTGCACAACCCGCGATGCAAAATTTTCGCCGGCAATTGGACAAAATGTACATCGTCACCGGCAGGCAAGACATCGCGCGCGAACAGACCGAGCGGTGGGTCGAAATGCACTTCCCGGACGTCTTCGACGACGTCATACTGACGAACTCGTTCACACCGAACGAAATCCCAAAAGTTGATATCTGTCGCGCGCTCTCGATCGGGTGTATCATCGATGATAGCATCGATACGTGCTTCCAATGCCAGGAAGCCGGCATTTTAGCTGCAAACTTCGTCGGTGCAGACACGTACCCGTGGTGCGAGGAGTCCGATATCTCCATGCACGGATGGCGCGACCGTGAATTTAGCCAGCATTTATTTTAATCGTTGATATCAGATCAGAGATGTTGATAACCGTCATACTCATCGTCATCGTTGCGTGCGTCATCGCTGGCAATGGGAAACAGAAACAAAAGAGTTTCATCGACAAAATGATCCGTCAGAGCGCTCGTTACGCCACGGCCGCGCAACAGGACGAGTCACCGCTCATCGCAGTGCTCCACGCGAACTATTCGGCCGCGTATTTTTACGCCTTGACCGACATCGCGAGTTATAACGAGATCCACAATGCCACCGGCATCGATGTCAAGAAGTTCCGGGAACATTTGATCCGCGTTCAGGATGAGACGACCAGAAAAATCACAGAAGCGTGTCCTCAATTTCGCGGTCAGATCGATCTCTTCCTCGCGACCATCGGCGGTGAGGCATAAAATAATCTCTATCCACAGTAACGATGGTCAGGGTCGGCGACGTTTTCTTTGAGTATGCCAATGTGGTCAAAAACTTCAAAGGACACGTCCTGTTGATCAAACAGGCTCGCGACGCGACCGTTCAACACATTCGCGCGCGTCAGCGCGCCGAAAAAGCCGCCGCGAAGAAACGAAAGGCTCGCCCGACGGACATGAACTGGGAGCCTACGCCCGATGATATGAGCGCCAAGAAGCGGGCGAAGGACGCCGCCGACAGGAAGAAACGCGCGAACGAAAACAGACGTCGCCGAGCCGAGCGCGCGCGCTTTGACGCGAAAGACCCGCGTGTTGTTCTCGGCGTTTCCGCGAACGCCACCAAATCAAACATTAAAAAAGCGTATCATAAATTAGCACTCAAACAGCATCCCAATAAGGGCGGGAATTCAAACATCTTCCGAAAAATCAAAGATGCGTACGACAAGCTTCAGTAGACGACGCCGCGCGCACCATGATCCGCCAAATCGCAAAGGGCATGCTTACGACCCTGTCGATCGATCCCAACGACAGCGTCATAGTCATTCACCGCGGTGAGAAACGGCGCTCGACCGCGAAGCGACGCCATCTTCGAAGACAGGCAAAGATTCACGAGCGTTCGCGGTATCTCAAGAACGATGTTGGCGATCCCCTCGCGGGAGACGACGGCGACGAACCCGCGAATTCACCGTCAGAGAACAAGTATACGAACGAGGTCCTCTCGATGGCGGCACCCATAGCCAATTGGTGGGGCGACATCACGGGAGGCATCTTTCTCGGTGACCACGCGCATCTTTACGATATGTGGAAAGTCAGGCGAATCTGCGTTCCATGATGTAATGAAATTTCACGCCCCGTCCGCGAACGAACACGTGCACCGTCGCTACTCGAGTCCCCGTCATTATTCGACGCGCACGACACAATGTCTGAAATGACCATGCCACCGTCGCTCGGGCCCATGGCCACCCAGGTTTCATTCGATGCATCAGGATGTTCGAAGTGTAGGTTCAGATCGAATGGGTGCCAAGCGTGTAATCCTGGATTCGTGCCGATTGGTCGAGGCCGCGGTAAAGGTGGGAAGGGGCTCGGTAAAGGTGAGTGCAAACGTCACCGCAAAGTTCTGCACACCAACATTCAAGGCATCACTAAACCAGCCATTCGAAGATTGGCTCGCCGGGGTGGTGTGAAACGCATCTCGGGACTCATGTACGAAGAGACTCGAGGTGTGCTTAACGTTTTTCTGGAGAATGTGATTCGGGATACTATCGTGTATACGGAACACGCGCGAAGGAAGACCGTGTCCGTCAACGACGTTCTCTATGCTCTCAAACGGCGGGGTTCAACCCTGTATTGCTGATTTCAGGGCGCACCGCGTTACGAAAAATGATATAACGAACGCCGTGAATTCTATGTAATAAGACACCATGTACTAACACACTATATTTCATTAATACATAGGCACCACCGCCTGTGCCGCGCGCGCGTTCGCCCGACCGATCCACGTCGCGTAAAGAGCGAAGATACCAGCGATCACCGCGACGAGCGCGCTGAACGGAAGTTTTTTCTTCTCCGCATCTTCCCGTTCAGGCAATTTGGCCACGTTCAAATTCAACTGGTCAATCTTTGCCAGTAGAGCGGTCATCGCGTCTAAAATTCGTTGATCCTTGTTCACGGGCTTTTCTTTGGCGTCGATCGTGGTAACCTCTAGGGTTATCGTCCATTCGCGAGAATTCGGTATCACGTGGTACCCGTCGTCGCCCCCGAGCTCGAAGAACGAGAAATCAAGCTTCTTGATGGAGATAGGGTTAAAATAGTTCGTTTTACGAGTCATGAGTTTCGCCTGCTTATCGAACGTCACGTCGTCGTTCGTGGCGGTCGCGCGCTCGAGCGGACACCTCGCCAGGACGTGGCCCCGGGTGGTCAGTAGTTGGGCACACGTGGGCACCTGGGGGCAGACAATGTCGACGAATCTCGCCACACCACTGTCGCGGGTCCCATCTCCACCGAACTGCATGAAATAAGCATCGACGACCTTCAAGCCGATGACTTCGGACATCCCCTCGACGTGTATATTAGACTTCATATCGATATCGAGGGTCACTGGATTGTGTCGCGACTGTACCGCTTCATTACCGGTGTATGTTTTTAGATCGACCGAATCGATGGTAATGTATTGAACTCTGTGTGGGACGTCGTTCAAATCGATGATGCCCATCTTTAATCTAACCTTAGAAATAAGTCGACACAACTCGACGCGACGATGTCGTGCTGGCTCAGGACGTTCTCGTGGCTCGTTCGCGCACGCGCCACTCCCACGATCGACGACGCCAAAGCGCGTGCAGTTGCAGACGCCGTATTCGAGCAAACCTTCGTGTACCTGATGAATAGTCTCAAAAAATAAAACCGCGCGCGCTTGTAAGAAAGATGAACAGTATCATAGACTACGCGCTTTCGTTCCTATCACCCGGAGATGGGTACGACAACGACGACGGTGGGCCCTTTGATCATTCAGTGCCCGTGGCGTCGAGCCCGCTCAATAAGATCGTCGAGGCTCGGAACGAGGTCGGCGAAACGGTGTATCTGGAGATGCCGCGCGTCGACAACGTCAGTCACGGACGCGCGGCGGTGCAACCATGCCGCGTGCTATTAAATTGAAATTCGTTCAAAACCTTCGCGTAAAGCCTCGCAAACAGACCTCCCCGTCGCGTGCGCCGTGCCCAGACGAGCACGACGACGACGGGGGGGTCTCGACCAGAGATGCGTACGCTGAATATCTTAGAAACGAGATCCGATGTACTCCACCTGACCTCACGGCCGAAATAGAGCTACTGTGCAGTGAGTTGAGAGGGATCAGTCGGCGAACGTGACCTGACACCACCGTTTGTTTATGTTACCGACGGGGGAGTACTCGAAGCCGAGGTGGATGAGCGCGCCCGCGAGGACGAGCGCGCGTCCAGTGTTCTTGACCCCCATTGTAGACACAAATGTAAAGATCATATAGTTCAAAAGACCTATAAATACGGCTTCTAGAGCCACAGTGATTTTATCTCTATCCATCTTCTTTCTTCTTTTGCCTTCCCCGGAGATTATTTTTATCCACACCCCCACGCGCGAGATGAACACGACCGTGTCGCACGTCGACGCCCTCGCGGCTATGTCCCCACGCAGACGCGTGAAAGAGGCACAACAGCGCTTGGAGCGCGTCTCGAAGCTCATAGACGACGACACGTTTTCGTTTCTGTGCGCGTATAACCAGTGCCAGTTCAAAGAAGCGGATGTCAGTAGGTCTCGAAAGCGCGCGCGCGGTGGCGTCGAAGAATACACGCTCCGTGATCTGATCAGAGACGAGGAGCGAATCACACCAGCGACAGTGTGGTCTCAGCTTCGGGCACGGGCCGATGCCGAGATCGAGATCGTGTACAGGGAAATCGCCAAAGTTGTTCGCGAGATGAACAATCTTTACCATCTGTGTGTTAGGACCACGGTCGACGATCTCGTTCGCTCGGAGGCTATCGTGAAAAGATGTATAGAAATCAATGTGCGCCCTGACGAAGTGCGTGATATCGAGGAGCTTCGAGCCAGAGGCGGCGTGTTACCCGAAGAGTCAGACGATACTTTCTTCAAAAAATACCTTGACGCTGATACAAAGAAAAATGTTCACACGTTCCGAGCCATGCAGAGACACCATTTACTTCTCATAGATGCTAGACTGAAACTCGAAGAAAGAATCGCGCTTTACTGATTTTTAATTTAAAAGGGAGATCAACATGTTGAAAAAAGATATGCGCGATTACGTCGCCTGGGACACGGAAACAACAGACAAGTTCCCGGACGACGCCCCCCTCGAAGAAGCACCGTATATAATCCAACTCGCGTGCGTCAAATACGTCAACGATGTCGAGATCGCTACGTTCGAGACCTTGATTCGTCTACCGACGGGGGTCCACTCGAGTGAGGGCGCCGTGGCCGTGCATGGGATCACCGATGCGTTGGTCATGCGCGACGGTATCTCGTTCGACGACGCGTGGCGCAAATTTCGGGACTTCGTCGGCGAGCACACGACGCTCGTCGCGCACAACAACGCGTTCGACGAGCGCGTGCTTCGGGCGAACTTGAAACGGTTCGGTCACGACGCATCTTTTGTAGACGAGCGAAAGTTGCTGTGTACATGGCTTCTTCGCCGCGAAAAGATGTTCAGGGACGGCAAATTGACTCAGATATACGAGGAATTTTTCAATAAACCCCTTGACGCCGCGCATGACGCCCTGAACGATTCCCGCGGCGTCGGTATGATCTATCCCATTCTCCGAGACTACAGGAGAGTTCTTCGGGACATCGGAGTTAAAGAAGTCGTCATCAACGCGAGCGACATAGAGGTCGCGTGCGCGCAATTCAAGGGACGTTCGTCCGCCGACCAACTCGTGCGCACGCTCTGGTTCAAGTATAAACCCGAAACGTGCCCGCACACGAGAGACGATGACATCCTTCGGAAACATGCATCCATCATCGATGAGGTCTCTGCCATACAGGACGATCGCCCGGCGGCCGTGCTGAAGCGACCAAAATACGGACACATAAGCGTCTACGACCGACACGTCATCCAGAGGCACGTCACGCTGCAACGCTGGAAGCGAATTCCGAAACCCAAGTTCCCGGGCGTCGTCGAGAACACGCGAACTTTCCGTAATCACTTGTGCACCATCGAGGGCACGCGTTATTACATCGCGGGTCGCCCGTACGGGTTCCAGAACACACAAGACGGTAAAAAATGTATCGTATGGCCTAAGTACCGCACGCACGGGTTGGAGGGTGCTCGCGACGGCGAACTCTTGACGGCGCAACTCTACATGGGCATCGTCGCGGGGTGCCGGCAAGTTCGAATATATGAGATCCACGCTGGCGGTATCAAGCCCCTCGAGGCGATCGAGTCCGACCCGACGCAATGGGAAAACATTCGTCGAGGTGCCAAGAACTTCGCGGAGTACTTCCACAACACGCTGTCGACCGACGGACTAAAGATTTGATCCGCGAACCGTCGACGAGTCACGACTCAATAACACATGTCAATAAATATCTGTCGCTGTCAAGTTTGAATCTTACGCCATAGTTGCACACGCGCCGCGAAGATGAGCAACTTTGCGAGGCTCAAGGAGAAATACGACCGCGATAGGCGCGCCGAGCTCGAGGGGGAGGAAGCGAAGGCAATTATCAATGCTCACCGGGAGTTGAATGGCGGAGACGACGTCGCCCGTCCCGCGACGGACCCCGAAAAACGAGATGAAGAGTTGAAGAAGATCGCGAAAGATGCGATCAACGAAGTTAACGCCTCGCGCGACGGAGGGTTGACCGCGGAAGGCTTGAATCTGGTGCAGACAGAAATTCTTGCACAATTTGCGATCCTCCGCGAGCGCGTCGACGCCAAATTCAAGGAGTTAGCGACTAGTCAAGAAGATGCGCTCCGAGATGCGCTCCAAGGGGTCTCCAAGAAGCTCGACACGCTGGCGGCCGAGCGCGAGAAAGCGTCGGAAACGATTGGATCTGGTGAAAAGAATATTCTCGAACAGATCGAGGCCATGGGGGAGGTGGTAGACGCCAATGCCGCGACGCTTGAATACATCGAGTCTCAGGTTGCCGATTTGGGCGGGAAAATGAAGAACATGGAGCATCGGATCAACGTCAACACTGCAAAGGAGCTCAAGACCTTGTCTGGACTCGCGAAGGAGCTCTACGGGTCAGGGAACAATGCTCCGGTAGCGAATGCGAGCGCTGCACTCGAGGCGGATACTCCTACTCAGACCAACAACCAAGACACCGGCAAGAAGTCATGCACGGCGACGACTGCGAACACGACGACGAAGGGGGCTAAATGCATGGCGACAAAAACAGATGGCAGCGCATGCACCAAACTTGCTAAGCCTGGTTTTCTGACGTGCAGTTATCAGACACACCGTGCACAAGAAGAAGAACTCAAGAAGAAAGCAGTTCCAATTCCACGTGTTGGTTCGACCGCATCATTTCAAGATACCGCCACGAACGCTCAAGCACCGCCGACTACTACGCAACCGTCCGTGGCACAGGGCACGCGCCCCAGTCGTTTCAAACCACCACCATCCGGTGCTGCCACCAAAAAACGCAAACGGGGTGGTGATGATGAAGAAGAGTTGGAGCACAACCACAAACCCGGCGAGACGCGTGAAGATTGTCGGGCATGTGCGATGGGGTGCGGTGAATTGACGCAGCCAACAACCAGTCCCATTCTTCATTCGGAGGAGGCCGACCAACGTGATTATTTCGGCAGCCCGGAGCCCGAAGAGCGAATTCCACACGGTCTCCCACCGAGCCCAGCAATGAATGGTCCACTTCTGCCCTCTCCTACTTCGACGGAGGCGGATCGGTTCGACAGAGAGGACGATCAAGCCGAACAAGGCGGATTCAGAAACCAAGACGAACTCATGGAGGAAATTCGTCAGTCCCAGCAGCGGGACAAACGTCAGTACAAACGATCATCATCAGCCAGCAAACGTACACCGTACAATTTTATCAATTTCCGACACCAGGGTCCGTGAATTATTCATTCACAAATAAAAACACATTAACAGAACGAAGCTTCGTTCGCAATTTTGTAATTAACGCGCATTATAATCTCTACAAGTTCTAAATGTTTCGCTATGCAGCCTTGCACCGCGAGCTGAAAACTGTCATGCAGGGTATCAGAGCCCGCGGCGAGCGCGTCATAGTCGACTACGCGCGCGAGAATGTAAACTCTCTGAACGACGTGGCGTTCGTGCGACGCACAAACGAAATCATGATCGATAACTTACCGATTGGGTCGATGTGTGCCCTGAAGATGACGAGCTTTGGCAGCAGGACATCACTTCCACATGCCGTCGAGCACGTCGACAGCCTCATAGACCGCGCGAAATCGAGGGGCATTCTCACGTGCATTGACGCGGAGGACGTACTCTACCCAGGCGCGTGCTATCGCCTCGCGCGCGAACACAACGACGAAACTATGGTCAACGTCTACATCACATATCAGATGTACCGGCGCCGAGCTTTCTCTGAACTCGTGCAGGATTTAGAGTCCGCGAAACACGACGGATTCAAACTCGGGGTGAAGCTCGTTCGAGGGGCCTATCTCCGCAAACAGACTGGCGTGTTTGGGACGAAGCGACAGGTCGACCAGGCCTACGATGATGCGTTGTCTTTCGCACTGCCGGTGCCCCACGCTCACACGATGCTGGCCACACACAACGCCGAATCTCTCCGACTGGCGCGTGAATTTCCGAAAAACGCGTACTATACGGCTCAATTGCTGGGCATGGGTATGGGCGACGACGACGCTACTGCTCAAATAGATTACAGATACGTGCCCTACGGTTCGCTTTGGGAGTTATCGCCGTACCTTCTTCGTCGACTGTGGGAGAGAATGGCGTGGACGTGAGTAGGGTGGACAACTCACTCGACCCTGGCTAATCAAATCTGACCGCGCGCGTGCATTTCTAATAAGGCGTCCAGCGCATCTCGTGCATCATCGGAAATCTCCCGCGATGCGAGTTCTTCCAGACGCGATCGCAATTCGTCCGCCACTGCCACCGAGTGTTTACGAGTTCGCTTCTTACGCGTCTTAGATACCGTGGCGCGATTATCTCGGGCTCGCGTTTTCATCGTCGCGTCGGTCTTTGGCCGACCGAATCTCACATCTCGCCACATCGAGGCGCGTGAGAAAAAGATGGTGCTGTACCCCAGCGGCACGTGTAAACTGGAGCACAAAAACCATGAGTATAGCGCAAACTACATGTCGGACGACTACATACTCTCGCGCGACATGTGGGACATGATCGACGACCGGATCCGCGCCCTAAACAACGCGAACCATCGCCTAGACAGAGAGCGTGAAGGGGTGAAGAAGCGTGAGACGCGTGGCTTAGAATCGACTCAGGCCCTCATGAAACTCACGGAATCGCTCAGACGGCCACTTCTTGATCACATGTTTGACGAGCGCGCGATGGAGGCCGACGCGCGCACCTGGGAAGAGTGCGACATCAATATGGACCTGGAACACTTCATCTATGCAAACAAGTTCGAGAGGGGTTTAGATTTCATCCGATCACAACCCGCGAAAGTGCGTAAGAGCGCGCCGGCTATTCTGAAGGAATCATTCCCAATGCTTCAGTTATTCTATCTCGGACGGCTCATGTCTATGAACAGCAAAGCGTGGGTGAGGGAGCAGCGTGACATCGCGCGGGTGTCTCAGTGTGTTGAAAGACTGTCGACACACATGCTCGCTTCGACGAGTTCCCATAAACTCTGCGAGTGTTGCATGAAGCATTTCGAGCGAGAGATTGACGAAATACGCGAGGCTGGTGAAAAAGCGTTGGATTACAAGTCTGTCGCGTATCTGAACGAGAGCACACCGCACGATACCAGCCGCATCGTTCGAGAACCCATAAAACATTACTCCTAGATCTCGTCGTACGCTCGTTTGTTAATGCCACACAGCTTCACGTACAAACCGTCGGGTA
>Ga0181421_1000599_pt1 | contig 10618 bp, 28 predicted proteins | sample 44SPOviralmetaG_FD_130146 | JGI IMG/M metagenome (GOLD analysis project Ga0181421, IMG submission 130146) | Marine viral communities from the oligotrophic San Pedro Time Series (SPOT) site, San Pedro Channel, CA, USA - 44 SPOT_SRF_2013-06-19 | ecosystem: Environmental > Aquatic > Marine > Strait...
ACCATTTGCACGAGTGCCCCGTGCTTGCTGTACCCCGTCATGAGGTGGCTGATGAACTCGTCGTTCGTCATGTCTTGAATGTTGTTCATGTCAAATCAAATTGTGTATTCTTAAATGCCTCTTCGAGGGTTTTCTTGTTGCCCATGTCTGCCTTGAACCACGCTGTGATGAGCGCAAGTTCGAAGCTACCGCAGTGGGTTTGTCGGAGGGAAAGTCGTTCGTGTTGTGTCATGTTGTGAGGTTTTGTAGATACTCAATCTCTTCGTCGTGGATGCGGAACTCGAAGGCCTCTCCGAGGTCTTGATTCCACACGCTCTCCAACCACACTCCGTGGTCGTCAGGTGCGCCCTGTATGTAGGAGGCAGGGATGCCTTGCTTTTGCAGTACCTTGACTGCGTGTTCGCATTGTTCTTGTGTCATGATTTGTTGTGTTTGCATTCGTCACATACTTCGACACGCTCCGTGCCGTCAGGTATGGTGAGGTGTGAGTACACCGCAGTGTGGATGTACCCCTTGCCGTTGCAGGTTTCGCATTGTTCTTGTGTCATGATTCGTGGTTATCTCTTTCTCTTGGTGTTAATTCAAAGTTTACGTCCCATGTGGCTTGGCAGTCTTCGCACTCATAGTCGTGCTCTATCTGGACGTATCCGTTGTAGGTGTATCCTACTTCTTGTGAGCCGAGGTATACTCCTTGGCCGCCACACTTGTGGCACTTGTCGTAATCTTTCATAGGTCAATGATTACGCCCTTCAACTCAAGGGCATCGGTGATAAATTCAGGGAGTTCGAAGCATCCATCGTACCCTACAAGGCGGACACTGCCGTCCTCGTCGTGTGCGGTTTCGAGTATGCCCCCTGCATAGAAGCGGTCGCCTCCTGTTTCGAGGTCGTAGGTTTCATACCACCCACCATACTGGTGGTCAGGGTCAATCCCAATGGATGAGTCCATGACTACGTTGGTCGCTCTGTCTTTGTCCACGTCATAGGCCGTGGTCATTGCCACGTGTGGTAGCGTGGTCTTGAATGATTGTGTAAATTTCATTTGTCTTGAAGTTTGAAGATTAGGTCGTTCTCTGCATCGTGAGCATAGTCGTCGAGCAGGTTCACGATGTCTTGCACCGCGTCAGCGTCAACAGCAGGGGCATTGGCAATCAGAGATGCAAAGCCCTTCACATCCTTGGGTACAAGTCTGGCCGCTCGGTTGAGTTTGGTCAGGTTCGCACCGAAGTGGAAGTCGTTGAGGAAAAGGACTGCCGCACCGACAGGCCGTGAGAAAAAATTGTTTTTCACCATGATTGGTATTTTGAAGTTTGAATTATGAGAGGTTAAGTGTATATACTCTCTTCACTATGTTCAGAGAGTATATACACGTAACTCTCTATTAAGGGAAGTCACGTGTTCCGATTTTGAAGCCCTCCAAAGACATGAAGGTTTCTTCATGGTAGGCCTCACCAACCATGCGCACTGCCTCGTCGTCCGTGTCACCCGAGTACTGCACATAAGCGAGCACAAGTTCCTCAGGGGACAGGCCACGGAACGGGTTGAAGTATTTGTTGAAGTTTGACATTGTAAGTTATTGAATTTCAGTTTGTTGAGTTTCTTTCTACAAGAGCGCAGGCCGCCAATCCACCAAGCGTGGTCGTCATGCCTAAGCCGTACTCGAATGCTCCTGCACTCTCATTCACACAGCACACCAGTATAAGCAGTCCCCCAAGGGTGAACAGCACCGAGCCTGTGGCGTAGATAATTTGCAGTGAATCAGACATTTGTGTCCTGCTTTTGGGTTGCATCCATAGCCATACCTGTGAGCATGATGATGCCCACGAGTCCGAACGCTCCGAACAGGAGTAGGTTCGCGTTGAAAAGAAGTTGTATCATTTTGATTTTGTGTTAGTTGGTTCCACAATCTTGACCGTCCACCCATCAGGACACCAGTCCACAGCGTGTTCGAGTGCAAGGTCCAAGGTGTATGCGAGGAATTTCTCCTCTCTCCAATCGTCGCGGTCATGGCCACGATAGTACGTCATAAGGTATTCGTTCATAGGTAGATGGATTTGCCGTTAGCAAAGTCGAAGATGGCTTTCTCCTTGCGAGCCTTCGCAAGTTCAACCGCCACGTACTTGGACCGAACAATATCAGAGAGTTCGAGGTAGACTCGACCTTCGTCGACCCAACCCCCAATCACCTGGGTGTCCCGATCGAGTGAGGAGCATACGAGGCCGTTCATCACTTTCTCAAAGTGAATGAAAGAAAGGCTTTCGTTGTCGATTTCAAAGGGCTTGAAGTCTTGCGCTCCGCCTACTGCATAGCCGCCTCCGTTGTATGTGTGAAGCTTGTCGATTCCGACTGGTCGGACGCTGAACCCCTCTCCGCTTTGGAGTAGGTGGTATAAAGAAATTGTTGTCATCGTAGATGAATTGAAGTTTGATACTGACACCCCGAAGGGTGTTTCGCCTATACAAGGCTCATCAGAGTACCTGTACTGCTTTCAGCAGTCAATCAAGTCGGCCAGAGTCATCTGCTCGTCGCAGGTCAGCTCGTCCCACTCGGATGTGGAGGTGAGCAAGTCGAAGTCGAAAGAGGAGGTCAGGAGGTCAGCAATTAGCTGACGGCGTAGGTTCTTGTCCATGATGGAAAGGGTTTAAATTGAAGTTTGTTATTGAGAGGTTAAGTGTATACACTCTCTTCACTACGTTCAGAGAGTGTATACACGTAACTCTCTAAAGGAATCAGAGTTCGAAGGGGACTTCGGTTGGGAGCGCAGTCGTCTCCATGTGCACTGCCAGGCAGGCTGTGAGAGCCTCAATCTTAGCTTCCAAGGAAGCTACTCTGTCAGTTTCACTGACACCTGAAGCCACTTGCTTAGCCTTCAGCTTCGCTGACTTCTTGACTGCCTTGCGGTCATCCATCTCTTTCAGAGATGCCTTAGCATCTTCTACCGAAGATGTCTTTGCCTTCTTCGAAGGCTTAACGGGACCAACTTCGTTGGTTCGCATGGCTGCCTTGTCCATGTGGTCGGCAGTCCGCTGAGCCGCTGTCCGCTTGGCTTTGCGACGACGCTTCTTCGACTTGGCCTTCGGCTTGTCCTTAACCTCTTCGAGGTTAGAGATGAAGTCCATCGCTTCTTGCAGAAGCTTCGCGGCCTCGGCTTTGCGGGCTGCAGTTGGACGGAAGGTGGCTTGGTTGACTGCCTTACGGCAATCGGAAAATTGAAAGTTATTCATTGTAAATGAATTATGAAGTTTGATTCGGCAACATCGCCGACTCCAAAGATACGGCAAAGTTCTCCACAATTCCAAATTTGAGGACCCTAATAATAAAGTTCCCCTTAGGGGGAAAAAAGGCCATTAGTGTCATGCCGTTTCCTACGCATTATGCAACGAAACCCCGCAGGAAACCTTCGGTTTCGTGAGGTGAAGAGCCTCGACAATGCTACCCCTTTAGGGGTGTTAAGATTTCATAACCCACCGTAGGTGATGGATTGTCCTTCCCTTCGGGACAACGCATTACGCTGTATCGGTTACACCGATTGATGAACCAATCAGTTCTAACTGACTGCAAGTCAGAAGCTTGGAGGTCATTACCTAAACCAAGAATCTAACTTCCTAAGAAGTTAGGGGGAGGGGGGTTCGAGAATCCGTTTCGGATTCTTATGCGTAGCGCACACGTATATATATAATCCCCCAGATAAACATTTCTCACCATTTTTTTCAGGGTCGTGATCGCGCTTGACTTCGTTATCTTCCCTTCAAATACATGACAATCAGTTAAATGCGGTACTTTACTTAACGTTTTGCTAGACTATTGACTTTTAAAGATTTCTGTTATACCTTTGCTATCCAATCAAGAATGAAACGAACGAAATATTGGGTGTGAGTACACACAAATGCAGTTCATTAGTTGATTGACTTATATACGGGATAGCTGTGCACCGCATTGTGCTACCCACACAGGTCATTTAGAGAACAGAATAACGCTTATATTTGCCCTCATGGAGCTACTCAAGGATATAGGCAAGTCTCTGAACTTCCAAGAGCGATATGACGACATGGATCGTCACGGCATGGAGTCCTACGACAGGGAGCAGTGCAAGGAGTTGCGTGATTTAAGTAAAAGCGGTGCCCCACTCTCTCAATCACAGAAGGATACGCTTAAGTATTGCGACACTATGCGTGGTGAGCGCACTAGGGCGGCCATGAACTTAGGTGTAGCTGGTGCTAAGGTTGCTGGAGGGGCTATTATGGGAAATCCCAATCTCATAAAGTCGGGTTTGACGGACGCGGGGGGCTATGTAATGGGTGAAGCGGCGGAGGTTTCGGGACCTAATGACGGTACTGGCCAGCAGCTGCAGGGTACTGACTTTATTCAGCCTGCTATTAGCTTGGGCCAGGGTATAATGATGGCGGGGCAGGGTGCGGGTGGAGAAACCAGCGGAGAGGGAGGCGGAACAGGCTCACAAGTTCCTATTGGTGGAAGCGGTCCTCCCCCTCCTCCAACTCAAACACCTACTGGTGGGTCTGGTATGGGTGCTGCCGAACAAATGGCTGCCCTTAAAGCTGAACTTGCATCACATCAGCACACAACAGGCGCTAAATTGCGCAGATCAACAAGAAAACACTCTTATATAAAAGGAAACACTAGAGGATTCGTATAATGGCTACACTAACAACAACTATAACCGAAGAAATCACCCTCAATGGGTCTGATAGAGGTTCAACCAATACACTGTCGGTAGGCAGCGTCACACAGATCTTTAATAGGATCGTCGCGTGCCCCTCAGGGCAGGATACTACCATAGCCAACTTCCAGGCGGCTGTCAATACATCCGACGGGGCGCTTAAGATCGCCGACGCTAAGTACATCAGGGTAACCAACCTTAGCTCCGACGACGTAGCTATGTCACTTCAGGTCTCTCTAGCGGAGAATGGAACGGCTGACTCCTCTGCTAGTGTACTGCTTGGTGCAGGGACTAGCTTTATTCTTGGCGGAGTGGATGCGGGTATATCTGTATCGGACGCTAACGCAGACATCATAGTCGCAGGAAGCCTTAAGGATCTAGAGAGCATCATTATTGACGGCCACGGATCCAATGCAGTAAACATAGAGGTATTTGTAGCAAGCTGATAATCCATATATTTGCGTCATGAGAACACAGTACAGAGACGGAAAGGGAACAAAGAAGAAAAGCCCAATGCGCAACGCATTTATGGGTGCTTTCCCAGACTACACTCCAGAGCAAGCAGCACAGGCTAAGATGGAAAGAGTGTACGGCAAGGGCTTTCAGCTACCATACGATGACGACGGTCAAGCCTCAGAGGCTGACCTCAAGAAGAACCTGACGGGTAGTCAGATGAAGATCGCCAAGCAGGCTGCCCCATTTGATAGTATCACAGGAGCGGACTTCGCAGCCATGAAGAATGCCAAAGAAAATGGCATGGGGTCATACAGGGCCAAGATGGCAGCGTATGGAAGAAAGATGGCTATGCAGGGTATGCGCTTGATGAAGGAGTACGCTGACGGTACAGGAGATCCTAAGAAGCCTATGACTGACTCAGAGGTCAATCGTCAGGAGATGATGCAACAGCGTCAGGCAGATAGGGGCATGGGTATAGGAGAGAGGGAGAGAATGGCAATGCGTGATTACCAAGAAGAAACCCAATACAAGCCGCCCACTGGAGCAGACTACAAAGGAGCTCTTTACAAGATGCCAGAGATAAAGGAGATAGTAAGAGGGGGTGACTACGAAAACGTAGACATGGAAAGACTTGCAGCAACCTTGAATAGAGGCAGTCTGCCCGCAAACCTTCGTGGCATGATTTCTCAATTCATAGAAGAGGGCCCAGGTACTCAGCAGCAAGTGAATGAACCAGCTCCACGAGCCATGACACAGACACCAACTCAGTTCTCATTCCGAGAAGGCCCACGTGGCGAAGGCGGTAGCCTTAGCATCAGAGGCAGACAAAGCGATGTTAAGAAGCGGACTATGGGTGGAAGCATGTATATGAGATAACACTCCAGTTTTACTGGGTAAAAAAAAAGGGCCCTCACGGGCCCTTTTCTATGGGTTAGATATTGATCATTGCTGCCATAGTGCCTGGCACAGCACGGGGATGTCTTCGCGTCCAATAGCATGAGGCATGTCGCTGATTACTACATCATCCGTAATAATAGCCGATGCTTGACCTGAGACGAAGAAGTCGATGTAGTCTTCGTTCATAACCATGTGAGTCCCGAAAGACATGATGGTGTCTCCTCTGAAAGGAAGTACGAGGTACATGCCTGGCTCGGTGAACGTGAAGGCGCTGTCTCGTGGGATAGCGGCCAAGAGGGTGTGGTTGGCATTAAACACCTCTTCATTGAGTTCTTGTTTGACCCCGTTAGGAACCTCGATGTCTTCAACAAGGAAGATGGCAAACTCTTCAGCCAATCCTACACGAGCTACAAAGTCCTGTGTGAAGGATCTTGAGAGCTGCGCAGAAGCAACGGTTGAGACGAAGGCGAGGAAGGTAATAATGATAATACGCATGATTTTACTTTTTAATTGGTGAGTTGAGGTGATTGATTGTGATGATGGCTTCGTGCATTTGTGCATTGTTGTACCGCTTATACAGTCGGTTCTCTTTTGACGATCCGTCGTCCATAAAGAGGGCTCCTAATATACATAGAGCGGCTGATGCTATAGTGTATTTCATTGTATTGATATTGAATAGAATTTCGTAACTTTGTCGTTGGCGCTGATCTTAGTATATGAAAAAATTTCGATACCATCCAAATCTAGAAGTGTGAAAATTCTATAATTGCATGAAGAAGTTTTACTTCAATACGAAGAAAAAGCGCAAGGACCCTAGAGTTGAAAACGAAAAACGACGCCTAAATAATGAAGCTGTCAAAAAATTTATCTTTGGCCGAATGTCTGAAAAGTCAAACGGCAAAACGTCTTGGAATAAGTAATGAACCACATGATGATTGGGTTGTCGAAAATCTCAGAGCTATTGCAGAAAACGTATTTCAACCTCTTAGGGACGGTCTCGGAGTTCCTATATATGTGTCGAGCGGCTATCGTGGCCCTGAGCTCAACCGTGCTATCGGCGGTTCGACTCGTAGTCAGCACATGGAAGGAAGAGCGCTTGATCTTGACGCAGATGTATTCGGAAGGACTACGAACTCTAAAGTCTTCGAATATATTCGTGAGAACCTGGAGTTTGATCAAATGGTTTGGGAGTTTGGTGATGACGATAATCCTGATTGGGTTCACGTCAGTTACGTGTATGATGGCCCTAATCGTAAAAGGTGCCTCAAGGCTCGTAGAGATGATGAGGGCAAGACGTACTACGAAGTAATGTTTGGTAAACAACTATAAACAATAACTATGGAGGAAGAGTTCGACGACATCAGCTTCTTGGATCAAGACAAGCTGAAGAAGCAAGAAGACAAAGTCAAGTCTGGAGAGATAACTTGCAACCTCGATGCGCCCGAGGACTGCGAAAGTTGTAGCGGATAATGGCTGACTATTCTAACAGGAAGTGGGTGATCTTACCCTTCGCGGACGTTACTGATGAAATAATGTCTGATGTCCTTCAGGAAAGCGCAAGCGGTTTAAGAAGAACCGTGTCTGGTGATGACCTTACCTTTGTAAAGTACGAAGGCGCTCAGCCTTCAAGCCTGTCTGGACTCACAGAGTACACTCACAGTGAGATCTTGGATATTCTAAACGATGAAAACGGAAACTGGTAATGTTAGGACTAGGAAACGAAATATACAGAGGCGGCTATACGGAAGCCACCCCATACGCTAGTGTTCGTGCTCTATCTTTTGATGGCACCGACGATATCGTGTTTTATACAGACGACGATGACTGGCACGGAGGCAGTAATAATGGATTTACTATAAGCTTCTGGCTCAAGCAGGGCACTTACAACACTGCAACTGTCTTGTCAAAGCAACAGGACGGTAATAACGTATGGGCAATTAAAATTCTTCGGAATGGTAATGCCATGGTCTTTGATATGATCGAGGGGGGCGTCCTCAACTGTAAAATAACAACGGACGACGCCGTCTCGACTTATGCGGGGGCCTACACGCACTATGTGATTTCTGTAAGAACAGATAGCGGTAATGGGTTTGAATCTGGAAGCTTTATTATGATTAACGGAGTAAGTGTAGACGTCACGTTCGTGGTTGACGCCGCGTTCGATCAAGCCCACTTCAATAACACAGGAGCCCCCTCTTGGGCGGCGGCCTCAACAAGTCGTTTTGCGTTTGATCAACTAGACGAGTTTGCGGCATGGAATAACAATATTACACCCCAGGCTGCCATTGCTATGTATAATAGCGGTACCCCTATAGACCTTACGAAGCCTTCAGGCAATTATACAGGAGCCAACGGTCCAGACTCTTTGCACGCCTGGGTCAGGGGTGAGAAAAACTTCGGAGGTGTCGATACAGAGCTTACAGGTACAGTTAATAACCTAGGCACGGATGACGCAGGAAAAGGTGTCTTCTCGCTAGGTAACCCTACGGTCGTAGCGGCTGGGTAATTAGTCTAGCTCTCTGTAGAATCTCTGAACAAGGAGTCTAGCCTTCTGCGTGATAGCGTAGCGCACCCTGTAGTTCATCTTCGTTTCCTCCCTGAAGAGATGATCTTCATACGTGTCGGATGGGGTGAGCTTATCGAAGTACTTGTATATGTACCCTTGGTTCACCAGCTCGTACACGATTCTTTCGCCTAGCTTCTTCTGAGAGTAGTCGTACTCTTTGGCGGCAAACCTAAGCGTCCAGAACTCTAGGTCGTATGCCCAGAGCATAAACATAAGTTCTTTCTCGAAGATGTCGTTCTTTCTGCAGAACTCCTTCGTTCTGGTCCTTAGATGCTTAAGGTGGTTTTTTTTTACGTATCTTTGATTGAGCTTGGAGAACTCCCGAAAGAGTTTTTTCTTTGGCTTTTTGATAGGCATACAACAAAGTTAATACACAAAGACATGGACGACCAAGAATTTTTGTATAGAGTTAGAGAGCTGGCTATAGAAATGGACAAGTTGGCGGATGAATTTGACGTCAGAGATAGGATGATGTCGGTGATGGTTGTGGGTCTTACCACAGTAGATATCTTTGGCGACGCATCAATGCAAGCAGTATACAGCTACAACGCACAAACAAAAGAAGAGCTCGAAGAGCTCACGGACTTTATGAAACAAACCTACCAGCCACCAGAGAAGGAGGACGACGATCTAGACGACCTGCTCAACGGGCTGGGCATATCACTAAATTAAATGCAAGGCCTTATTAGAAAGATTATTATTGGACGAGACCCGAAAGACGCCATGGCGTACTATGTGGGTATGCGTGCAGGAAAAGGGCATGTCAGCGCCATAGTTATGGACGAAGAACATCTATATAGACACGGGTTTAAAAGATATCTCGTATATTTACAGGAAGAGGATGAATCGCAGGTTCTCTGGAAGTCTGTAGACAATATGCCTTGTATGGTTGAATTTGACTTAAACTTTTAAGATGTCACACAAACAATACCCAGGCGGCGATCTAATACCAGATCAGTTGCCCGATGCGTACCGCCTAGGTAACGCAAGCAAGAAGTGCTCAAACTGTGAGTTCTTTAATGCCTCTCAGTCTTACTGCACAAAATGGTCAGCCATAGTAAAAGGCTCATACCTTTGCAACGCATGGAAAGCTAGAGAGAATATGCCTAGAACTTCATCGGTTAGACAAACCACAAGCACAAGATCTTATGGAGGAGGATACTAAGAAGAAGGCTACTGGTCTAGGTGACACCATTGCCGACATCACCAGGATCACCAGAATTAAAAAAATTGTTGACGCATACAACAAGGCCACCAACACAGATTGTGGGTGTGCTAAGCGCCAGCAGAAATTAAATGAAATGTTCCCGTATAAAGACTCCAAAGATGAAGACGTTTGACCTGTTCATAGTTGAACTAGAGAAAACCATAGACGACACCATTAAGACTGAATCAGGCCTAGAGCTTTACGTAGAGACTAAGTTTGAGAACTCAGAGTTTGATTATAGAATCACTCAGGGTCCTGTGGTGTGTGTGCCCTTTAAGTACGATACTGGCGTTGAGATAGGGGACACCCTGTACTTTCACCACCTCGTTGTTATGCAGGAGGGTCAGGTGCTTACTGGTGAAGACAACCACTACTTCGTGCAGTACGGAGAAGAAGCTTTGGGCAACCAGGCTATAGCATACAAGAGTAAGAAGACAGGCGAAGTAAAGTGCCTCGGCGGTTGGTGCTTGCTGGATAGCGTAGAGGAGACGGGCCTTGAGTCCGACACCATCGAGATTGTTTCTACCCAAGAGACGCTTCCTACAAAGGGTCGCGTTGTTTACACATGCGACGAAGCAGTAGACATGGGGCTCAAGAAAGGTGACGTGGTGGGCTTCAAGCAAAACAGAGACTACCGCATCAAGATTGACGACGTAGAGATGTATCGCACCAGAGCTCAAGACCTACTGTATGTCGAAGAAGAAGTTTGACACGGTAAGCGCCGCTAAAAGGCTTATGGCCTCTATGGAGGCGGCGATAGACAATATGATCGACGAGATCAAGAAGCCTGTTGATCCAGAGATCAACGGTAGCGC
>Ga0181421_1000603_pt1 | contig 10582 bp, 28 predicted proteins | sample 44SPOviralmetaG_FD_130146 | JGI IMG/M metagenome (GOLD analysis project Ga0181421, IMG submission 130146) | Marine viral communities from the oligotrophic San Pedro Time Series (SPOT) site, San Pedro Channel, CA, USA - 44 SPOT_SRF_2013-06-19 | ecosystem: Environmental > Aquatic > Marine > Strait...
AAATTAAACTCAGTTTTTAAAAAACGACACACCGCTAACTCTGCCATTGCGCCACTAATTGATTTAGCTATTTGGTCATTAACAGTACCAGTGTAATTATGTCCCCAGCTTTGCTTTAGCCTTAGGCTTTCAAAAACTCTTAATAGGCCTGTTTGACTTGCGGCCATCATATCATAATTATTTAATTCTATTTGCATAACTTCCTTTTAAAAAATAACCGCCAACACCATGACCTCAAAATTGATACACCAGTAAATATTAATGCTATTTGAAAGCTTTCTAAAATGTTGGGGTGTAAATTAAAAAATGGAAATATATATAGCTGTATTAATACTGCTAATATTAGGCCACTTGTTACATCTATAAAACTTTCTATTAAACTTCTCATCTAACCCAGTTACCTTTCTTGTCTTTGCAATAATGTAAAAAAACTGGCTTATCTTTATATGTGTAATAACCCCAAACCTCTCCATTGCCCTCTTTGTAATTAGGGTTTTCTTTCCACACTGTTTTATTTTTAAAAGCCTGTTCACAAGTTATATTTTTTACACCTTGTGTTATCGGAATTTTTATTAAGTGCATTGCTGGATTTACATCAGCTGTGGCTACACCAAGTATTAAAAAAAATAGACTCATGGTTTAGCGCACCATTTAATTACATTAACTAATTTAGGATTTTGTATTAAAATTTTAGAAAATTCTGAGCCAACAAACTTTGCTACACCCTCTTCACCTAAGTTTCTAAATTTAATGCCTGACTTATCTGCTACAAAATGAAATATTTCATGTATTAAAGTATCTAAATAATCTCTTTTGTTTAAATCTTTTTGTATAACAATCGTATTATTGTTCGGTGTGTAAAAACCATATAGGCCATGTTGTGTTGCGGTCTTCCTACTCATTGTAGTAACAGTGGCTTTAAAATTTTTATATTTTATTTTTTCTAATTTCATCCGATTCAACTCAATTAATACTGAGTATTACATTATGTAGCACTGAGCAATAACTATATAAATGTGTGTGAATAAAATGGCTTAAAATAAGGATTTAATAACCATAACAATTGACTTGCTTTATATATTAAGTCAATCTAAGAATAACACATGGATAATAAAACCAATATGTTTAGGAAAGATGGCCTAAATTTTTTAAAAAATAAATACAACAAAACAACTGACGATTTTATAAAAGATACTTACCCTAAAAAAGACCAGGCAAATATGAGGGTTAAAATTTCCAGGTTAATTAATAAACCAGTTGATTCCCCACATTATTTTGACATATTACAATTAGCACAACAGCTATCAGATTATTTTAATAAATTTTTACAAAATGGTGACTACACTTTAGCGCAAAATTTTTTTTTAGGTAAAACTAATTATGTCAATATTGTGGGTGCAAGTTATGGTAATGCACAAATTGGTTTATATAAAAAAAACGAAATTAAAAAAATTGCAGTGCCTACCAGGTATGCTGGATATCAAGCAATTACTACTAAAAATGCTATTTCTAGCGGTATGATTAGGTTATTTAAACCTAGAAAAACTATATATCCTGGTGCTGATAATAGATTTGGTCTGGCACAAGATAAAAAATCTAAAATAATTTGGATTGGTTACATAGAGCCTAGAAGTAATGGTCGTTATGATATTTTAGATAAATCTGTTTCAACTGGCAAAACAATCCAACCATTAGTAGAAGATATAAATTTATTGTGGAGCTCTAGAGTTGAGGCTTCAAACTTTCCTAACTATTGGGATTATTAACATTTAACATTGAGTGCTAATTAGGTTGCACTGAACTATACATGGTGTATAAGTTCAGTTATGGACAACCGAATCAATATAGTTGGCGATTGTTACAAAAAATTTGGTCTTACACACACAAGTAAAAGCCAAAACACCATACCTGACGATATTAGATTCAGAAACTACATTTTAATTTCAAAAAAAGAAAAAGCTAACCTACCTACTAACTGCTCATTTACTGGCGGTACAATAAGTCATGAAATAATCCAGGCTATGAAGTGCCAGGACAAAACTTTTGCTGAGGCATTTGCTATTATTAAAAATAAGATAGACCAATATGAGCCAGTAGATACAAAAGATGAAATAAAGTTTGGTCATATTATAGAAAATTTAGAGCCACTGGTTGATAACCATATAAAAAATATAGATGAAGTGGGTAAGCAAAAATGGGATGCTGAACTTGAATATACATATTGGGCAAAAGGTATAGCTACATATTTTTTAGCTTATGTTGACCTGGTAGGTAAGACACATTTTGGCGATATTAAAAATGTATTTGGAACACTAACCAAAACAAAAGCTGGGTTTAGTTATTCAAAAAGAAAATGCCCAAAAGTTCCATTTCATAGTGACTGCCTACAAATTGCGCTGTACTCAAAACTAATACCAAAACATAAACCATTTTTAACTTATGCTAGTGATAGCGATAGAATTGTTTTTACTGAGGAAAATTGTGTTGAGTTAAGAAAAGAAAATTTAGAATATTATTATGATGAACTTATTACTTACCAAAAATGCTGGGAAAAAAAGTTAGAGTTAGCTGATGGCGATATGAAAGTTTTAGCTATGCTTTGCCGACCTGACTTTAGTGAAATTAGAAAGAATGGCTTTTGGTGGAAAGGTATTGATTCAAATATTATAGAAAGGTTTAGGGCTTGTTATGAGTAATTTTAAAGAACTTATTGACCATTATAAAACTTTATCAAATGACGACTTAATTGAAAAATTAGTTTTAAAAAATGCCAAGCTGTTAGCGAAAGATAAAGAAATTGAAAGACTTGGCAGTGAGATAACAAGATTAGAAGAAGTAGATAAAGGCCATCAAAAATTAAATGGCGAACTAAGTTTAGAATTAAATAACATTAAAAAATCACAACAACCTGAGGGAGTAACAAATGAAAACTAATATTTACCAAAAACTTCATAAAGCATCTAGTGAGGCTGGTGGTGTAGTTAAAGGTCAAAAAGTACCTGGAATGCACTTCAATCCTTTACAGCATGATGAAGTTCAAAAGGTAGCAATGAAAGCTTTGCTTAACAATGAGCTTTATCCAATATGTACTTATGTAAATGACTTAAAAGAAAACTTTGTAATGGTTAATTGTAATATGAAAATTTTTGATATTACAGATCCCACAAGCTTTGTAGAAATAAATGGTTGCTCAGCAATGGGTAAGTTAGACAAATTTGGTACAGGCAATGGTATGAGCTATGCTAAAAAATATGCTTTCCTAAATGCTTTAAATTTAAAAACTGGTTTAGATAATGATGATGGCAAAGATGCTATACCATTTGAGGCAGTAATGGAAATTGCTAAAGAATCTGTTCAACCAAAAGCGGTTAAGCAAGATGTAAAAACTTTAGCTGATAGTTGGATTGGCCAATTAAAAACAGCGGCCAGTGTTTCAAAATCACAAAACAATTTTGAAAGAAACCTTGAGCCAATTAGGGCTGAGTACAAAACAGAGTTACAAGCAATTCAATTAGACCCAGTAGAATCTATGAGAGTTGAAACTATATACAACAAACTAAAATCACAAATACAAACTAATCAAATAAAAAGGACAAACAATGGCAGATAATAATTACGATAATTCTGGGGCTATGTGGAAAAGACAACCAAGAGAAACAGATAAGCCTGGTGGTAAGTATCCTCACTATCAAGGCAACATACAAATTGGTGGTGTTAAAAAAAATTTAGCGGCCTGGCTAAATACAGAAAAAACTAAAGATACCCAGCCAGATATATCTTTAAAAATTAGCGATATAGTTGCTAAGGAAGATGCACCCTTTTAATGGCTGAACAAATTAATCCTGACCACTATAAAAAAAGTATTCAGACTTATGATGCAATAGTAAGCCAACTATCTCCTTTAGAGGTGGTTGGTTTCCTAAGGTCACAAATTTTGAAATACACAATGAGGTTTGGCGCAAAACATGAAAGCACAGTTGAGGCTTGTTTAATGGATGTAAGGAAAGCTGGTTGGTATCTAAATAAATTAGAGCTTAACTTGCAAGGCCTGGACAGCCCAAAACAAAAAGCACCTGATTATGTTTTGAAACCAAACATAACAAATTTATTCAAGGATAAGACATGAAGTTAAAAAACAATGGGCATATATATTTAAGCAAAATTAAGTACGATGTTTTAAAATACATTAGCACTTTTATTAAACAACATAGATACAGCCCAACTTACAAAGAGATTGCTATTAAATTTAAGTTCAGTAGGGCTAGAGCTGGTGCAATAGTTGCTGAACTATTTAAGTTAAATTTAATTTCTAAAGGTGGGTCAGCACATAGAAAAATTAGATTAACTGACTCACAAACAGATTCAATACCTACACTACTTTATAACAAAGAATACTCAGCTATGGATTTAAGAAGATGAGCAGAGTTATTAAAGAAAGTTTTTATGAAGTTAGTATTAAAGTTGATGAAGAATTTGATAATGCTGAGATTGCGGCAAAATCAAATAGCCCCAGTGATAATGCTGAGGTTAAAGTTTTAGATTTAAAAATAGATAAATCTAGAATTAAATTAATAAGCAACAAGGAGACCTAAGGTAATGGCTTTAAGTAAAAGTAATAGTCTTACAAGACGATATGCTAAGCTTGATAAATACCATGCTGAAATCATGAAACCTAGTAAGGGTAAAAAGAATAGACAGTGTGTGCATTCATCGGTGGCTTTCAAAAAGTATGTAAAGACTTTTAGGCAAATATGCTTGGTAGAAAATGCAGATGCCAAGTTTATGTATTCGCCATAAAACTTATTTAACTTAAAAGTTGTAAAAAACTCTAGGCTACTTGTCTGCCAAAACAAAAGGAGAGAAATGAAAACAAGATTTTACAAACCAAGAACTACAACACCTGAAGAAAAAGCAATCAATATTGCTGTTGGAAAAAATTTAAAAAATGCCAGAATTAATAGAGTGGTCTGCCAATATAATATAGACCCCAATGGTAATAAGAATGCTTATTACATTAAAAAATTTTGCACACAGACCGAAATGGCCAATGCTTTAAAAATAGCATTTCAACAAATAGGCAAATATGAAAAAGGTCAAAATGGTTTAAGCGCATTTAGGCTTATGCAAGTAAGTAAGTTTTTAAATGTGCCTGTTGAACAACTTCTAGAATTTGAGGGTCAAGCTGTATCACCCTCAGATAATCCTAAATTACCTCTTTTAGTTACTGGGATGAACTAAAGTATATGGCAGTGAATAAACCTTATAGGTGCTTTGTAACCACCTATATTGTATGTTGTATGTGATAAAATGGGGGCGGCTTTTGTTGCCCCCTTTTCTTTTATGTGGTTTGTAATTTGGAAACCTAAAGATAAATTTACTACTTTTAGTAATAATATATTTTCTCTAGAAAAAGATGCTAGGGAGTTTGCTGGTAAAAGTATTAAGAAAAAAATTGAGTGGGATGTAGTTCCTTATAATAAAGAGAACTACGATAAGTATTGGTATAAGTAATTATTGCAAATCTACTTTTGGATAAACTTGTTTTAAACCAGCATTTAATAAATTACTTTTTCTTGCTAACAATGATTGTTTTACTTTTCTTTGTGAGTACTCATACATTTGCCTTACCCTTTCTCTTGATACATTTAATTTATCTGCAAGTTGTTGAAGTGTTTGGCCATCATTAATACCATCCCAAACCATTATGTGTTTTTTACCAAGTTTAAACAAACAAGTATTTTTTATTTGGTTTATTATTTTATCAGTTTGTGATTGCATTAATCTTAACTCTAAAGATTGATTGTTAGTTATTTGCATTAACTCTTGTTCTTTAGCTTTAAACTCATAACTATTTCTATTAAAACCTTTAAGCTGTCTTTCAGTAAATGCCTGTTCAACTCTTAAATCTAAACAATCCAAAACTTCTTTAGCTGTTGGTGTTAGTTGACCATTAGCTCTTAGTGGCGATACCTTGCCACTAAAAACTAAATTAACACCTATATAATGTAGCTTGTGTGCTTTACAAAATTTTAGCACTGATGGTTTATTATTATGTATATAACCTTTTTTTTCTAAGGCCTCTAATAAACGATTATTTCTAATTGTAATCTTGACTCTATAATCACTCACTAGTCCTCCTTAGTAGTTGGTTTTTCTATTGTATGGTCTGTGTGTCTTACTCCTTTGTGTATGTGATTATTATTGGCTGGTCTAATACTAACACCACATAACCTAGTAGATTGTTTTGTGGCTTTATTGTACTCACCTTGCACATCTATTCCTTTTTTAGCTAATGCTTCTTTTACTGCTTTTGCTATATCATCCATATCTCTCTCCTTACTTCCAGTTAAATTGTTGGTTTTGAAATTCACTGCTATCAACATTGTTTTGATTATCGCCATAAGGCTTAATATAAGTTCGCTGAACAAAGTTAATATCTGAGTCCCCTAGTGCATGGGCTAGGTCTATTGCATTTTTGTATTTACCTTTATAAGCCCAGTAAGTTGCCATGTAGTGCCTGAATATGTACGACTTTCTTTTTATAGGCACAGCTACCCCAGACTTAGCTAAAGCCTTGTCTACACCCCTTATAATCTGTTCTACGCATATATATTTGGCCTTGCTATTTAAAAACAATTGTTCCTGGTGGCCTGGCAATTGGTTAATGTGGTCAAGCAATTTATCTTTTAGCTTAGCACTAATAACCATTTTTCTTACACCATTAATTGTTTTAGTACCGCCCAGCTTTTTATGTTTCTTAACAGCTTTAGTAAAATGCAATCTAGGTATATTGGTATTAAGTAATAAGCTATCTTTTGCCAATGCCCTAGCCTCACTTGGCCTACAAGCAGTTTCTAACATAATCATACAAAGCAATTTAACTTCAGGCCTGGTTATACTCTCAACTATTTTTTCCATTAAATCTATTGGGTATTTTTCAAAGTCTAACAAGTCCTGGCTAAGCTTAGCTTTAAATACATTCTTTAAATAGTTTTTTTCCTTACATACATTTCTAGTTATTTGGTCTTCATCAAACTGGTGCTGTATAATAAGGCTAAGGGTATTAAATATTTTAAACAAAGTATCAGATTTAATTTGTTTATTCTCTACCTTTAACTTCATGTGATTAACAAACTCTCTAACCTTAGCTTGTGTAATTAACCTTATATCTATATTGCCAAAAAAATTGTATAGGTGGTTTCTATACCAGCACTGATACTCTTCAATTGTGCTTTCACTTATTCGGCCTTCCGATTTTTTATAGTTTAAATGTTTAAGCCATAAGGTGTTAGCCTGGTTAAAAAACACCTGGCTAGACTCAGTTCTTTCAAAGCCAATCTCTTTAATTTTTTCTGCAACTTTTTTTTCAAGGTCAGCTTTAACTGGGTTAGTTAAATATTTAGGTTTGCCATCAAGGCCAAAATACTTAAATCTAAAAACCTTTTTACCCCTAACCATTCTAGGTCTAATATTAAAAGCAGTCATTATTTAGACCCCTTATCAAATGCTTTTTTTGTATTATGATATATTTGAATAGTTTTTTCTTTGTTACTTTTTTTATCAAGAGTATTTATGATTTGACCAAGTGTAACTGTTTTGTATTTCTTTCTATCTTCAGGAAGTATTTCACATAACAAATGAGCTCCCCAACTGCTATCAATGTTTTTACCACCTGACCCACTTTTAAAGCCTAATACCTTTAACCACTCAACAGTATGTTCATAACTCCAGGCACTTTTAACTATATGGTCAAGATAAGGCTCAACCCTTGTAGGTTGCTTAACTTCTTTCCAGCCACCAGTTAAAAATGACTTAGGTAAATTAACTAATATATATTCGTTCATTATTTTCTCTCCTTTTTTAAATTATTTTTTTCAATATATTTTAAAACACTATCTAAACTTTTAAATACTTTTGATGTTAAATAGTTTGAATCTGATTTTTTATAAACATTAAAAGTTCTAGGCTCATCACACCAATCTTTAATAATATAAGACTTAGTGTAATGAGTAATTGTATTTGTATGTTTAACAGTTTTAATAATTGCAACTGACATTAACCTAACTCCATTTCTAACTCTAAGTCTGAGTCCGATTTATGTAAGCTTTTTATATCGCACTGGTTTTTAACATTTGACCATTTTGTAAATAGCGCACTACCATTTTTTAAATGCACAGATACATTGTCAATTGAACTATCAATATTAACAAAATCAATAGTGCTAATATTAATTGGCTTAACATTCTGGAAAAACTCCACAACACTAAGTCTGCTTGTTACTTGTTTAGGCATTCTCTCTACTCCTATGTTAGTTATCATTTACTTATACATGAATTATAGCTCAGTTTAACTGAATTACCAAGAGTCAATTGCCCTTTATTATCAAGCAATTTACAGCAGTATTTATAAAATATTAAAAAGCCTGGTACTTTCTTGATATCTTTATTGTAGGATTCGTTAGTTTTACTTGGAAATTTAGAGACGAAAAAAAGGCCGAAAAGAATCTTGCGATTCAATTCGGCTGTATATATAAGGTTTTTCCAAATGCCCTTGTAGCTCAGCTGGTAGAGCAATTGATTTGTAATCAATAGGTTGTAAGTTCGAATCTTACTAGGGGCAGACCAATTTACTTTTGATATTTTTATAATATTTTTTTGTATTACAATAAAACGATTCATTGTGAGTAAAACGATAACACAAAGTGAATCTAGATATCAAGAAATTAATTGTTTGTTCCACCAATTTTTAAATTTAAAGCATTTATTAATTTAAGCTCATCATCTTCAAAAAATTTTCCAACTTTTTTACCACTATCAAGTGTAATAGTTTTCACTTTATAAGTGTCACCTTTTTTATATTTTTTAAAATTTTTTCTATACCATTCGCTGTCTGCCATGATTGCCTTTCTATAATTATATTATTGTTTATTCAAGATTTTTTTTCCCACCCTGACCCATTATCCAAAATGGATAATTCAGCTTATATTAATAAGCTATACCAATTTTAAAATTACTTGTTACTTACTAATTTCATAAAGTATTGATACTCTTCATCGCCTACTACTGGGTTGCCTGACATAATACTACCCAATTCTTTAGCAGTTGTATCTTTACTTTGCTCACTCAAACTCTTTACTCTTTTTTCTTTCTCTTCATCAATATTAGATGTAGTTGAAAGTTTTTTAAATTTACTAAAAAATTTATTATCTTTAAGTGCCATATTTACCTTTTCTTTTTAGTTGTTTTTTTTGCTGTCTTTGCGGCTCTTTTAAAATTAGCCGCTGTTGGAGCTCCTTTAGTTCCAACCTTTCTCATTCGTTCACCACTACCAGCTTTAATTCTTTTTCGCTTAGCATGAATATTTGCATAGAGCCCTTTTGCTTTTGCCATAATTATTTATCCTTTTTAATTAGTTGTTTGTAATAATGTTGTCTATCGCAAGTAAAGTGTGCATGAGTTTTATCTAGAAATGATAAAAAGCTCATATCGTTTGTAACCATTTTATTGCAATACTTACATTGGCCTACCTCAACTATTGTAGTTGGTTTTGCCCATGATTTTTTTTTAACAGCCATTTATTTCCAAGCTTTACGACTCCAGTAATTAGCAGATAAAGTTTTCTGTCCTTTAATTTTTATACCGCCTGATCTAGCTAAATAACTTTTTCTAGCTTTCGGATTATTTTTTCTTATCTTCATGTTAGGGTCGCCAAAAGTAACTTTATTAACTTTGCCTGTTGAATTGTTACGAACATACACACCACTCTTTTTTGATTTACCTGGTGGTAATCTAAATGGTTTATTAAGTGTTACTTTTCTACCTTGATACTCTGCCATTAAACTCCTGTCTTCGGTTTAGGCACTGGCACTATTACCTGGCCACAACCAAACTTTATATACAAACCATTTTTATTAACTTCGTCTGCACCTAATTCTATTGTAGTGTTGTAAGCTTTTTCATATCCATCAACCATACAGCTAAAACTATCTGCATAAACTTCAGGATAAGTTATTGGTTGTAGGCAACTTTGATTTACCGAACTACATAAGACCATAGTTAATAATATCTTCACTTTTTACCTACACCTCTATTCTGAAATATTTGTGTTCCTTTAATTCCATAAATAGAAGCTACTACAAGAATCCAAAGATTGACGAACCATTGGGGAAAATTATTGAAATGCTCAAAGAACAAATTAATTTTATCCATTGAATGCTCATCACCAAACCAAACACCATAAGCCAGTACCAGGATTGGCAAAGTAAGAATTGCAAGAACTACTTCATCCTTGTAGTCGTTTTGCCTAGCCTCTAAAAGTTTGCCGCTGTACTCCAATTGGCCTTGCGCCATCTTAGACGCATGGTTAGCCTGAGCATCAGCCATAAGCATTTTAGTTTCTTGTTTCTTTTTATAAATATGAGTACCAGCATTTAGAGCTAGTTTAATTGCACTTAACCACATTATCCAGCAACCTTTCCATCTTTCCATTTCATATCTGGGAGTCCATTTTCATATTTTTTCCCATTATAAGTTAAGACTTGTTTTCTATTTGATCCTTGTTCATTAAAACTAATGTGTACCCA
>Ga0181421_1000604_pt1 | contig 10582 bp, 5 predicted proteins | sample 44SPOviralmetaG_FD_130146 | JGI IMG/M metagenome (GOLD analysis project Ga0181421, IMG submission 130146) | Marine viral communities from the oligotrophic San Pedro Time Series (SPOT) site, San Pedro Channel, CA, USA - 44 SPOT_SRF_2013-06-19 | ecosystem: Environmental > Aquatic > Marine > Strait...
ACACCAGCAATTACAACACGATTATCAGTTAAGTCTTCTATTTTTATAGTATTTGCTTGTAATCCACCATTAACATCAACTAAACTAGTAAAAGTTGCTGCTGCAGAAACAGCAACATAATCAAGATCAGTATGCCCATCTACATCTAAGTCACCAGTTAATGTGGAATCACCAGCAACAGAGAAATTAGTTCCATTTAATAATTGAAGACTATCACTTCTAAACCTTGCAGAAATATTTTGTGAACCTGCTTTTATGTGTGCAAACTCAATGATACCATCTTCTGTACCATTACTTGCGTCTAATATCTTACCTGTAATCTTAGCATAGTTTCTCTCTACACCAGTATCACTTTCTCCAGCAAACTTAATCTGTCCAAGGTAATCTGCATCTTCTGGTGATGAACTATTTCTAAAGAGTTTAAATTCTGGTCCTGCAGAAGTTCCAGTATCAATACCAGTTAGTGTAAAATCTGCTCCAACACTTAAGGTAGATCCATCAAAGGTAAAGTTACTATCACCCTCCAGTTCTCCAGAATTACCGGCAATAACAACTCTATTATCTGTTAAATCTGAAACTCTAGCAGTGTTGGCAACAAAACCAGCAGTGACATTCATTGCACTACCAGAGCACTGGATGCCATTGGTAAAGGTTGCAATACCAGTAACGTTTAGTTCATCAAGATCACTATAACCATCAACATCTAAGTTCCCATTAGCATCAATATTTCCATCAACTACCTTTATATCTCCATGCACCTCAACTTTTACTGTTGGATTTGTGGTGCCAATACCAACATTGGGATTAACAATACCAAGTTTTGTAGAATTCGCAACCTCTACAAATGAACCAAATTGTGATAACTCTCTATTAATAGGCATTTATAGGGTTCCTCCTGGTGTTATTTATTGAAATTATCATATCGAAATACCATACCGTACAACCTTAATTGTTGAACTCGAAGAAGAACCCATAGTTACTTGTAACAATAAGTTAGATCCACTGATTGTTGATGTAAATGATGCCAACATATTATTTGTTGCAATAGAACCATACTCAATAATGGATGCATTTGTTCCATCGTGAATGACCATTAGATCCGAAGATTGATAATCAGTTCCCTGAGTAATTTGTACTTGGAATCTGGATGATCTGTAAACTGTTTTTGATAAAGTATCAATGGTAGATGCTGTGGTTGCTGCTACTGTTGTGGTAGTTGTTTTTATACTAAATTGTTCACCAATATCTAAATCACCTCGTGGTATTGTCGTCCCTATACCAACACCAGAAGCATTTACGACTGCTCTGACAGTTCCAGCAGCGGTAAAACTTAGAGTATCATCATCACTACCAGAACTCGTTTCTGCAGTAATAAATGTATCACCATCTACGTCCTTGACTCCACCAAGAGAACCCCATTGACCACCAGAACCAAATCCTTCAAACTCTGAATTAGTGGTGTTATATCTGATTTGTCCAGTTACTGCTGTTCCTACAGAGTCTTTCTGCCCTTCTGTACCAACAGCAACCTGAACTGAATTTGTGCTGGTAAAAACAATTCTACCAACATCGGTTATACGGAATCTCTCACTACCACTAGTATCAACTATAAAAGTATCATCTGCAGGGAAACCAAATCGAGTATTTGTGTCACCAGAGTGTACTACATAATCATCAATAGTAAAATCACCAGAATTTTCAAAGGGTCCGACAAACTTACTGGCAGTTACTATTCCGGTGAAATTAGCATTCCCTTCAACGTCAAGTGTCTGCCTTGGTTGTGCAGTGTTAATACCAACATTTCCACTTGTATAGAAAATATTTGCTGGTGTTCCATCTTGGGAAGTCCACTTACTATCTACAAATCCATCATCATTGAACGCAACAATATCAACAATATCGCCAGCAAATGCTGGTTGTGATAATACAACGCTAGTTCCATTACCTGCAGTATAATCTGCTCCGGTTAATCTAACACCATTTACAAAAACGTCAACAAATCCGGGTGTATAAGATACCGTAAATGATGTTTGGTCTGCACTTGCAGTAAATGTTGATGTTGCCCTACTAAATTCTCCTCTGCTTAAGTTTACTGTAGCAATTCCAGCAATTGCATTATATGTAATTGAAGATACAGCAGATCCAACAAAATCAATGATTGTTGCACCAAATCCTGCAATAATATTTGCACTGGAATGGACACCAACACCAGCAGTTCTTCTTGCTCCATTCTGATAGTATTCAACATCATCACCAACAATGTTGATGTTTCCGTATACTTCTAACTCATATCCTGCTGCTGCTTGAGTGGTATTAATGCCAACTCTTCCAAACCCTGTTGAAAGTATGGTTCCACCAGTACCTACATGAACTCCACCAACAGCAGTGGTGATTCCTGAAACATTTAAATCATCAAGTTCAGCGTAACCATCTACATCAAGATTAGCATTAATATCTACAAGAGCAGAGAAAGTAGCAGTCTCTGCAACATTCAGAACATCTAGGTCTGTTTGTCCATCTACATCTAAATTACCATCAGCATCAATATTACCTTTAAATGTTGTAATACCAGAAACATTTAAGTCGTCTAATTCAGTCTGTCCAACAACATCCAATTTTGCTACTGGATTTGTACTTCCAATACCTACCGAGTTTTCATAATTAATTGCTAAACCACCAAAGGACTCCTTCCATGGAGTTAAATTTGCAATGGTTGTTCCTATTCCGACACCAGCAGTGTCTCTTTCCGCAAATAAGTGACCATCATAAAAATTAAGTGCTAATTCACCCTTATCTAAATCTGTAAGTTTAGGTCTCTTTGAAGCTATAGAAGACCTTTTTAACCTATACGGTGTTGCCATTTATTCTACTCGGTATATACCAAAAAAGGAGACTTATATAAGTCTCCTTTTATTTATCCTTGTTCCTCTTGGTTGTTATCTCCAACTAGTGATAATGCTTCTAATGCACCTTGGATTTTGAGGTATTGTTCTTTCTTTACATTGAACTGTTTTTCTAGATCAATTAATTCTGCTCTAATCTCTGATTCCTTCTCTTGAAGTTCCGCGAGCATCTTATCTGGGTCCATAAATCTTAAATAGTGTAGATAACTTATTTATTCTACACTAAATATTAGAAAAAGTCAAAAATGGCATCTCCAAGAAAAATCTATAAGAGAACTGGTCTGAGGAGAGATAAGAACTTCGCAGATCTTTCAGACAGTAAGCAAGCGTTGAATAATCTTTTAGATACTCTTGTGGATGTTCCTGATACGACTTTCATATCAGAAGATTTAGATACAATTCGCACCATCTTTACGACTGGAATAACTCCTGGTGAATATCAGCAATTTATTGGAAGTGCAGTGCGACAAACTGCTACTGATGGTAGCACTAATGCTGTTACTCCTGCAATTACATATCAAAATCGTTTAGATAACTTTAGAGTTACTTCTGGGGAACCAAGACTAAATGGTGGTAATGGACTTACTGCAAAATATTTTAATCAAGACCAGATTGAAGATACATCAGATATTTTTGTCGGTGACCCGATCGAGACTGATACTTTTTGGGAAGCAGGACAATTCAACTATACTGGAAAAATTCACCCACAATCAGTTAATGCTGCTGGTGGAGTTCAATGGGAAGGTTATTTCATTCCAACACAAACTGGATCGTATGCCTTTAATACATCAAGCACTTTAGGATTTACTGTAGATTTTGAAACAGAGGGATATACCTCTGGTGTTGGTACTTATACTGAATATTCTAGAGTTGGTTTAACAACATCAATTAGTGGCGTTTCAACTACTTCAGGAACTGACACAGTTGCAATTCCACTTGCAAGTGTATCTAATGTCGGTGTGGGTATGACGGTGATTTCTTCAACGAGTAATAGAATTAAATTAGGATCTAGTGTTGTATCTGTTGGTTCTACCGGTATAATTGGACTTTCTGACGACGATGGTGATTCTGTCAATAGTGTAGGGACTACTCTAATATCATTTGGGAGAACTTTAGGGGAATCATCTAGTAGAACATTTTCTACATATGTGTTGGAGAGGTCTAGAAAATATAGAATCAGATACAGAGTTTTTGTGCCCCCTGGTACTACAAGTACCAGAGGAATTCTTAGGTCGATTAGTTTCACATATAATTCACCGGGAAACATCAATTCAACATACCTACGTTACAATAATCTTTATTCTTTAGATTATGATTTTAGTGAAGAAGCAAAGGGTAATATTATTAAGTTTTTAGATCAATCTTTATTATTTGGAGGTAATAAAGAAGGTGGTGGGGAAAGAATCGGTGGATCGACTCAACCAGAATATGTAAAAGTATCAACAAACAAAAAAGTTGATATTAGGTATGTGCCTAAAGAATCCTTAACTCAAATTGAAAGGAAAACAATATCAAGTGCATCTTGGGATGCAGGTTCTAAAATTATAACAACTGGTGATACTACAAATGTTGAAGTTGGTAATTATGTCTTTGCAGCAACAACTGGATTAACAGGTAACGTAAACACACCAGTTCGTGTTGTTCAGATTATAACCAATCAATTCATCGTAACTGATGCCCTATCAACAGGTAGTGGTTCTGGTGTTGCACTTACATTTGTAGACCATCGTGGTTTCGTAAAAAAAGTCACAGCAAGTAGTAGTAGTGGAACTATGACCATTAGTTCTGGAGATACTGTTGGATTAAAGAGTAAGCAAATTGCAATTTGGGATGGTTCTGAACCATATACCGGAATTACTACTACTGGTTCATCCAGTCAAGTACTTATTACTCCTGCCGAAACATTTGATTCAAGAGGACCCAATAGTAATAATTTCACTCTCTCATCTTCAGTATCTTCCTCTGCGATTAATGGTGTGGAATGGGGATCATTTTTAAGAACTTACGGTGTATGGCGTGAACCAGGAAATGTCCAAACCTTAGGGCAAACATATTCGACAACATATACACTGGATATTAAATCTCCTGGTAATTATACTTTACAATATTCTGGAGATGATGTCGGAAGTATAACTTTTGATGGTACTACTGTTGTTAGCAGTTTTGCAACTGATTTATTTAAAACATCTGCAACAACTACTATATCGAATGTTACTGCCGGAGTCCATTCACTGGTTGTTAATGTTAGTAATACATCCTTAACAACACAAGGATTTCCCTCATCTTTCGATAATTGGAATCAGAATCCTGCAGGTGTAGGTTGGACATTTACACGAAATAATAGTGTAAATAGTTTTTCTACTAGAAGGGTTTATTTTTACGAATCTAGAGGTCTGATTGATACAGCACTTGCTGCGTTCTGTCCTACTAGCGGTGTAAATCAAACTAGATGTGTGCTTGTTACGGAAGCAGCACTTGCAGGTTCTACTGTACTTACAGTTTCTGATACCAATAACTTAACAAATACAACAATTCAAGGATTCCCATTTGCTGATAATACCACAATTACATCAGTTTCTGGAAATACAATTACAATCTCCCCAGGAGCACAAAAAAATATTGCTGTTGATTCCAATTTCACTGCTACTCTTGCTAATGAAGACAAATCACTCTGCTGCCCCCCAACGGATACTTCACCACCATTCAATCCAACAGAAGAGGGGTTAGAGACCATTCTCGGTGGTTCGGATAATCTAAAGATTACGGGTGGAAATCTTATATTTGATAACCTTACGGCAACAGTCAATACAAGTGATATTGCCGCACTTGCACCAGGATCAACAAACGTTTCCACTAAAAGAATTTCGTTCAAAGGTGGTGATGGAGTCACCTACGAACTTTTATGTGAATAATATCAAAAAAGGTCTGGAATCAATTTTTTCCCGGAGTTTTTTTACGACCTTTTATGGAATTAAAAGTTGATTTTCCCTCAGGGAGTCATCAATAGATAGTATGTCTCGCCATTGACTACAACTGGAACCTTGTGGGTAAATGATTCTGATGTCTTACCATCTGATGATGTAGTAGCATTTATTCCACCAATCTTGATTCCGTCACCGAATAAAAGTTCTCCTATTGAAACTTCATCGGCACTGGTTTCAAGAAAGGTTCCAGAAACACTCCAAGGATTATTATCAGCAGAGAATGCACGAGTATTACCAATAAAGATACCAGGAGAAATCGCAGTTGCAGAATTAACTGCGCCAAGAGTGCTGTTAAAATTATTAGGGTCAAATAAATTTACGGTTCCTTCAAACTTAACCACAGTATCTACGGTTGTACTCTCAGTTCCCTTATACTTCTTGGTGATAAAATAATTTGCATTTTCTATATTAGTTTGTGTTGCTATAAATGTAGAATTGATTGTACTAGGTAAGAAACCACCAAAAAACTCATCATCTTGAATTTCTGGTCTTATAAATCTCTCTAAATTTTCTTTAAATACTGGTTCTTTTTTGATGAAATTGAACTGACTTGGAGTAGAAGAAATATTAACCGTGCTTATACCACTAACACTAGGAGTAAAAGATAATTTAAATCTACTTACTGCATTCGAGTTGCAAACAAAATACTCAGTCCCAGCAGTTAATGTTGTTGAACCTACTCCTATATCGCTACTCAGAATAACAACATCATCATTTGTAAATACAGCATTTGTATTTGATGTATATGTTACTGTTGCACCTGAAACATTATCTCCAGAACCAGTGTATATGCAATTGCGTTTTCGGTAGGAAACAGTAGTGCCACCTGCTCCTATCAATATAGAAGGATAAGCACCATTAAAAATTGTTGAACCTGTTCCAGTAACACCAGCAATCGTAACTAATCCTCCAACATAGGTATGATATGGAATTGATAATGTTGCTGTGATTAGACTGGTATTAGAAAGGTCAGGATCGGGTATAGAACTGATTGCAGATATGGAAACAACCTTATCTGTATCAAAAACAAACTCATCTGTAGTCTGATCTACAGAGTTAAATGGAAGACGAGCAGTATTCCTTAAGTTATTCTGAATAATTCTTAGGTCATCAGCAAGTCCAACACCACCCAAGTTACTCAGGGCGAGTGTGTCGTTTGTATGCTCTAAAAAATTTAGATCTTGTCTGTAACCTTGATTCTGTATTGCCATTGTTCTTTAATCTATGGTAATTGACCAACCTTTTGATCTTAAAATAACAACGAAGTCTAAAGCAAGTTCACTTTGAGGACCACAACCACGGAGATTAATAGTAACACTTCCACGGTTTACTGTCTGATAATTTGTATATAAATCTTCAAGCATTTTCTCCATTGCCTGTTCTGTTAGGGGATTATCAGACAGGTCAATAAATCGGATTCTGTATAAATTTGTAAATGATCCGGGTGTATAATATTTAAATTGGTTATTGTATGCAATTAAGTATCGTATAGCTGGAACATCAGAAAAGTCTGGTATTTCTGCACCACCTGTCTGTCCAATTAAGTTATCTTGTATATAGAGATATTCCAAAGTAGGTAAGTTAATAAACTCTCCAATATCTGTTAATTGATTACTCTGAAGATATAAGTATCTAAGTTTTGTTAAATTTTGATATGTTGGTATTATACCATCAAGTTTATTGGAACTTAAGTTTACAGAATAGATGTTGGGATTAGAAGACAGAGATGGTGGTGATCCAGTGAATGCATTTCGATCAGCAGTAATGTTTGATATACTTGGGTTGCTTAGGAAACTTGGAACAGCACCAGTAGTTCTACCATAAGAACGATAGATGAAGGTCTGGAGTTGTGTTAAATCTGAGAGAGCATTGAAATCAATAGGAGCAGTTAATAAATTACTAGATTCGATATAAAGATTCTGTAGACTAGTTGCATACTGGAAAGTTTTTCTTGGAATTACATTAGTATCATCAATAGCATTCCCATTATATCCTCCCCCTCTTATACCAGTTTGTCTCAGATCTAGAGTAGTTAGACTAGGATTTGTGAATACTGGAAATCTACTTCCAGATAATCCAGCAGCATATAAACTTAAGGATCTCAGATTAGTGCAATTATCAAACACATAAGATTTGCCGGGTAAGTCAACTAAAGATCCAGAATTTCTAGCATATGATCCACTGAATGATTCAAGTGAATTTTTCCCTGCAACTCCAGTTGGGAATGGTAATCCTGTTCCACTTATGCTGATGTTCTTAATTACGACATTGTTTGTTGCAATTGCAAATGTACCACCTAGATAATAATTACTAGAAAGATTGAGATTGATTAGATTTGTTAATTGATTAATGTTAAATATATTACCACTTCCTGCAGCAGATGTATCAATTGATCTAAAGTCATTTGCTTGAACACTATAAGTCTCAACGCTGTTAGGGACATTAGGAAGGACACTACTGCCTACAGAGTCAGGATGGAACGCTCTTCCACCACCTCTACCAACATCAAATACAGTTAACTGTGGGAATCTATTCGCAAATATATTTTGTGTAATTGTACCACCGAATGTTCCCTCAAGGTAAATTTCTTTAAGTGTAGTTGGAATTTTATCTAAAACAGTTCCAGTTGTCTGACTAGTTCCATTATAGGAAGTGTTCTGCAATTTCCTTTCACTTTCAGTCTCACTCAAATAGAATGGATTTCTCCTCAACAAAAGTTGTATTATATTTGGTGCAATAAAATTAATGTCTGGAAAGTTTCTTAAATTATTATAAGAGAAGTCAAGTTTTTCTGCATTAGAGAACTTGACTGCTGGTAACTCACTAATGTTTGCTGAAGTTATGGTGGCTTCTAGAATATTATCTGGATTATAATAGAATTGTATAAATCTTTCTCTAGAGATTGAAGACCTATAACTTATAGATGATGATGTGCCACCTATATTTGCATAATTGGAATATGAATTTGCGTTTCCTGTCTCAATAATCTTCCAACTTGCAGGTGTATTATTAATCAACTGTGTCAATTTAATTGTTGCGTCTAAACTTCTAAAGAATCCCTTGAATATAATAGGGATACCTTTCATAGCATAGAAGTTTACAGAACTTCCACCAATAGTTGCTTCAATTTTATGAGTAGGGAACTCTGAATCAAATTCTTTTATCTGTGGTACGATAGATGTTTGTAACCTTGGACCAGTTACTGCAGGTGATGCAGTTTCCTGTGTTCCAAATTCTAACTGTCCACCACTTACAATTTTAATTCTTGCACCATAAGAAATCTTTGCCCTCCCCTGAATAATAGGGTCTGGGTTGGTTGCTCTAGAATCAGAAGAACTCCAAGCACTAATTCTTGACGTTGATATATCTGCAAACTTAACTGGTGCGCCAGAACCGGTTCCATCTATATAACGATAACGTATTGCACTACCACTCAAAGCACCATTAATCTTTAAGTTACCAAATAATGCACCATCAGTTCCTGCTCTAAGATTTACTAGACTATTAAAGACTGTACTGTCTCTATAAAATCTATCTAAGGTTTCGTGTAGAGGTTCAGTTAATCTTGAAAAACTACGCCAGTCTGCTAACTGAGCACCAGCAGCTGCCGATCCAAAAATGATTTCAAGATCATTTGGAGGTAAATTAATATTATTAAGAGCTACGATTTTATCTCTAACGTCAGCAAATACCCTATTAACGTCGAGACCAAACTTTTTTGGATTCCTAAGTGCCATATCGAGTCCTTATAGTGCTATTTAGTTCTTAATAAACATTGAGTCGGGCAGACTGGTGTTAAAATTGCTTGTATATTTAGCAACACCTTGATAGACTCTGTAATCTTGAATCTTTGTTGTGTTCCATGCAGTGAAATTTCCACTACCCGAATCGGTATCTACTGGTGCAGTACAGAATATGGGTCCAGTATAATCCCAAGTTTGATTTACAGTTCCAGCATAAATTGAAGTCCTATTAATTCCATCAATGTATAGTTTGAAATTACTATTTCCATTTCCATTTCTGACAGCAGCAATGTGATGCCAGGTGTTAGTAGTAAGATGATTTGATGAAGTATAAGCAGTACAAGTACCTTCTGGAGGTGCAGTAAAGTAAAGTCCTTTATCTGGATCATTGAGAAAATTAGTACCAGTGATCAGTAATTTAAACCCTTTATCATTACCACTCCCTACAGGTCCAGTGGTATGGTGAAATATAGAAAGTGTTGGGTCATCAACACTTGGGTTCGCAGATGATGCAAACGTTGGAATATACACCCAAGTCTCAAGTGTATAGTTAGCACTTCCAAATGCTTGAAGGTCTCTGTCTGTTGACGAAGTTGGGTCTTCAGAAGCAAACCAACCAGCGTTACCATCAGTTCTAACACCCAACTCTAATGAACTATCGTAGTGTGACCACTTTTTGACTGTGTGATTGAAAATTGGTTTATTTGATCCTCGTGGAATGAATACTGGACTTACAGCACTAGTTTTGTTGATGAGGGGTGCAACATTCCTATAACCGTGTTCTGATAAACCACTGTATGCAACCTTCAAATAATCGGCATTACTATCTGCACGGGGTGTCCATATGGTCCCAACAAGGTGCGTTCCACCGCCAAGTCCAGTAGAACCAGAAGCAGGTTGCTGCTTTACATGAAAATCAAAATTAGGCATGATTCGACAGGGCACCAAATAC
>Ga0181421_1000605_pt1 | contig 10579 bp, 16 predicted proteins | sample 44SPOviralmetaG_FD_130146 | JGI IMG/M metagenome (GOLD analysis project Ga0181421, IMG submission 130146) | Marine viral communities from the oligotrophic San Pedro Time Series (SPOT) site, San Pedro Channel, CA, USA - 44 SPOT_SRF_2013-06-19 | ecosystem: Environmental > Aquatic > Marine > Strait...
GTAGTGCCTACAATAACTACATCACCACCTATAGACACATCATTTTCTACTATAAGTGAAGAGCCATTAAATGTTCCACCTACAAAAGCATTAGAAGAAACTGTAGTTGCAACACTTACACTTATTACTCTACCATATGTATCAATATTAAATTTACCTAAAGGTCCATAAGTAGCAGACGTTATACCTGTAGTTGCAAGTGTTATTGTAGGATTACCTGCAACACCATTTGCATTACTTATAGATATAGGACTACTTCCTGTAAGAGTTCTACCCGCAAGAGTTCCTGAATCACCTACTATAATTCCTGTAAGACTTGATAAATCTGCAATATTATTTAATGCAGTTACATTTGCAGTTAAGGCTACACCACCTATTTGAAGTGTACCATTTACATTTACTTTATCTGTAGCTAGTTGTAAGGGTGTTGAATTTCCTGCTCCTGTTTCTACTGTAATTAACGTAGAAGATAAATCACTATTACTAGTATTTACCTGAAGTAAGTTTTTATAACTGTTTGCAATTTTTTGTCCTGTAAATGTACTCATACCATATTCCAATTATTATTTTTATTTTCCCAGTTTTCTTCTAATGACTCCCAATTAGATTGTATATCTGTTCTAGGGTCAGGTCTTGCATTTTGAATAAACATTTCTCTTCTAGTATTTGGTGCTTTATTTTGAGGATGATTTTTTAAATCATATGCACCATCATAATCTGTAGGACATACCATAGAACCATAGCTAGTTTTTTTTAATTGATTTAATCTATATCTAAATCCACATATATCACATAGACCAAATACATTTTTGCTATTTGCCATTATATACTAATCTTTGGTTTAATTAATAAACTTACTCTTTCTCTATCCTCAGTTAAAGCTCTTGCAAGTCTTTCTTCATATTCTGTTTTAATCATTGCAATTCTATTCATATCAACATTAGGTCGTTTCATTGACATATAGTATGCAACTCCTGCAGTTAAACAAGGTAAAAATCTTCTTGCAATGTCAGGTGTTTGTACTGCAGATTTATTAACATCTTGCATATATCTAATTAATTCTACTTTAATTTTATCTGTAGAGTTTTCAGGCAAGGGCCATAGATATATTTCAGGATTATCTCTTTCATGTCTTACTGCATATTGAGTAGATTTACCTGCTTGTTTTTTATTTGGTATCTTTAAATATTCTTGCATAGATATACGTTCTAATTGTATATCATTGTCATCTCTACTAATAACTGCTTCTAATACATCTATACTTGAAGATGCTAAAGCATATGTAGTTACACTTGCCGAAACAGTAATGGTAGAAGTTTCTGCAGTCCATAACATTATATCTCTATTTTGCCAATCAGATAATAATAAGTTAATTGACCTTCTTGCAGACCTTGGCTCAAGTCCTAGAGTAGGCTCACCACCTATCATTTCCATGGCTTCTTGGATAACCTCATCAATATCCATAGAAAAATTATATGTACCTGATGTACTCATTTCTTTTTAATCTTTCTTTTTTTTACTTTTTTAGTATTAGGTTTTTTAATTTGTTGTGATATACTACTTCTACCTATAGCCATTACTTACCTCTCAACCAATCATACCATTTTCTTTTATGCTCTTCTGATTCCTTTTGTATGTTTTTGGGTTTTAGGTGGTGCTTTTTTGCTGCCACTTTTTCCTGCCCATAATTTTTTATCTGCCCAATAAGCTGCTGACATCTTACCCTTTTGTATATTTTTAGCATGACGAGCTTTAAAACTCTTCCTAGCTTCTGATGAATAATTGTGACCCATTGAAGAATCACCATAGTGTATAAGCTTAATCTTATCACCTTCTTTAGCCAAGACCATGCCTTTTTTACCCGGTCTGTCAGACCTTTTAGGTTTATTAAATCCTGTAAACTTTTTCCCACGATACTCTATACCTCCTGATGGTAATCTTTTTACTCCCGGATACTTACTCATGCTATCCTCTTCTTAACTTTATTAGTTTTTCTTTTTCTTCCTGAAGCAGTAACTGACCATTTAACTTTGCTAGGTCCTGTTTTTTTCTTTGCTTCCTGTTTAGTTATTTTACTTGCAACTGCTTTTGGTCTACAAGCAGGATAAGGTCTAGACTTTTTATCTTTACCTGACCTACCACATTTTTTACCTGTCTTAACATCTCGCCAATCTTCCTTGAACCATTTAGTTAATCCACTATTCTTAGGTTTAGTCATTATGCGTAAGTTCCACCACGTTTCTTATATGTACGTACAAGCCATGCATTTGCATATGCACTAGGATATGTTGAAAATTTTTTCTTAGCTTCTGACTTTACTCTTGAGTATAGTGCAGGATTCTTTGGTTTAGGTGAGCTTGATTTTTTCTTTTTTGCTATTGCCATTATGTTTCCTTTACTTTATCATATGCTTCTTTAATTTCTTGTATTGTTCTTTTACAACCTATACATATATTATTTTTTAATTTGCATACACCTATACATGGTGTTAAAATTTTCCTGTCCATTTACCAACAAACCAAGCTGCTAATCCTGCAAAGAATACTATTATAATAAAACCTATACTATATCCTATGTATTCCATTATTTCTTCTTGACGTTTTTGTGCCATCTTTTCTTGATAACGTCTAGTCTTTCTTGCTTCAGCTTGAAACTGTTGCCAATCCTGCCATAATCCCGGTCTGCCTAGATATATCATCATCTGCTTGAGTTCTTCTTCTTTTTCTCTTATCTGCTCAAGAGCCATGAACTCTTCTAAATCTCCACCACCTATGCCTTTAGCTTTTTTCTTTTTAAGATTTTTTTCTATAGCTTCTTTAGAAAATACAAAATCTGATATTTGTTTAGCACAACCTGAAAGTTCCTTACCATTAGATATAAAACTTTTGTTTACACTAAAGGCTGCATTTGCTGCTGCAAGTTCTGCTAACATTATCTTTTCCTTCTAGGCTTACAGTATGCTGTTATCCGTAGATTAGCTCCTTCCATCTGAGGTATTGTAGGTTGACTAGTTAATCTCTCTGCAAAGTATAGGCATCTATCTATATCTTGAAAGATTTGTGTTTGGTCTACTACTCTTATTCCCATCATAAACACTAACACAAACTCTATCATGCTTTATTATGTTTCCTTCTTATTTGTTCTTTTCCTGCTTTGGCAAGTCTTGCTTGTTCTTTCTTCCCAGATACTTTGGCTCGTTGTTCGAGTACAGTAAGGATTTGTATCTTTCTCGCATATGGTTTATTGATTCTTTTAACTTTTGCAATGGTGTTTTTGGCATCTGCGATTGTCGCAAACTTGATGCTAACTGTGTCTTTAGGATTTTCATCTGTGTATAATCGCCTACCACTTCCTTTTGGTTTTTTACCTGTTCCAATTTTAGGGTCTTTTTGCTTTGCCATATCCTTTGACCTGTCTTGCCGAAGTTGTGTTACCTTTATATTTTTCACTCTTTTCAGGTTTGTCATATAAACTTGAAATAAATCCACCACCAAACATAGGCTTAAATCCCATATTCATTTTAGCCTTTGCAGGTAGCTTATGTATTCCCGGACTTTGAGATTTAGGTGGTAATGGTTTAAGACCTATAGTCTTATCCTTAGTACCTGATTTAAATGCCTTAAACTTTACACCCTTACCTGCACCTTTAGTATCTGCTTCTTTTCTTTTTAGTTTGTTACCTGTACCTATTATTCTTGCAGTTTTTTTAGGCATCTTTCTTTTCTTAGGAGTACCAAACATATGTGCAAAAAAATCTGATGCACTATCATAAGCAACGTCACCCTTTTTATCTATAAACCTACCTGTATAGTCATTAGATTTAACTTTAGGTAATTCCTTTTTAATTACTTTAGGTGACTTAGGAGTTTTTATTTTAGGATTAAAATCTTTAGGTGGTTTAACTTTTTTAATTTTATTACCTCCACCACTAATACTACCTTCACCTTTATTTTTATCTGTTCCTATCGCAAAAGGAAGTAATGCTGCACCTGCACCTAATGCAATCTTACCTTTATTTCTTTTTATAAACTCTTTACTTCTATTAAGTAAACTTGACTTAGGAAGTTTCGTTTTAGGAATTGTAACTAAAGCAGTACCTTGTTGTTTAGGTTTATTTATTTTTTTAGTTTTATCAACAGGTTTACCTTGTAGTGTAAAATTTTGTTTTATCTTTTTAGGATTAACAGTTTCTTTAATTGTTTTGCTTTGACCTGTAGGAACTAAAGCAGTACTTTTTGTTTTAGGTTTAGGACCTATTGGTTTATCATATACCTTAACGGATTTAGGTTTAGGTAAAGGACCTATTGGTTTATTGTATACCTTTTTACCTTTTTTAACAGTTTCTACTTTTTTAGTTTTCTTTTGTTTCTTTGCTAAATTTTCTGCTCTTTTATTAACTTGTTTTTGTTTAGCAATTTTTGCATCTATATCTTTTTTTTGTATAGTAATTTTTTTATTTTTACCTGTCTTACCACCACCTGTAACAAATTTTTCATAGGCATCATCTATATTATCTTTAAGAGACTTACCTAGTGTAAGTATTTTTTTAACTGCCATTATTTTTTTCTCCCTGTTAGTGCCTTACCATGACCACGCATTGCTCTACCAATGCCTCGTATAGTATTTTTACCTGTTCCTGTTTTAATTGGTAGTCCTGTTCTAAGTGCAGTATCTATCATATCAATACTGTCATATACACCCATAGGCATAAGAGAAAGCATTGCACCCTTAAACTTACCTAGCTTATTTTTACCTATAGTTTTCTTTCCTGTACCTGATTTGTAGTTAAGCATACCACCCCTTTTTCTAGGTATTACACCAAACTTTTCTTTTACACCTTTAGCTGCAGGTTTATTTTTATTTAGATTCTCAAGCTTCATTTTTAAACTACCTATTAACTTAGGTTTAAGTTCTTTTTGCTTTTCAATTAGTTTACTAATTCTATTTTTAATCCTACCATAGTCACTTCCTTTAGTAGCATTTTTAATTAAAGGTCTACTTTTTAAATCATTTAAAGTTGCCTTTGCAGGATTAGACATAAGACTTTTTTCTGCTTTATTTAAAGCTTCATTTAATCTTTTAAATTCTATCTTACTAAAAGTTTTTTGATTTTTTAATAAACCTTTAACAGTTTTTCTTTTCTTTATTTCAGGAGACATTGCATCTAACTCTTTTTGAGAATACATTGTCTTAGTTGTTATTTTTGGTTTATCTTGTTTAGCAACTAATTTATTTGCAAAACTTTTATTAGGTCCTCCAAAGTCACCCTTATTAATTTTAAGAATTTGTTTTTTAATATTTCTTTCAGTTGCAAGTGTACCTTCAAGCTTTTGTTTTATACTTAATGATTTTCTTTTAGGAAACTTTTTAATTTCTTGTGAAGCAGGAACTGCAAGTTCTGTTACTTTGCCCTTTGCTCCTGTTCTAGAATCTGTAACTTTTTTAGTTCCTCGTAAGGAAGACTCTCTAAATTCTTTTGCAATTTGAGTAGCTGTTAAGTTAGGTGGTATATCTCCTCTTACTACATCTAACTCTTCTGTTTTATTTCTAAAAAAGTTTTTAGGAAGAACTTTTAACTGAGCCATTCTTCTCATACGTCTTGCTTCTTTACTCATCTTAGGAGTTAAAGGTGAAGAAAACTGTTCTATAAAATTAGGATTAACATATTGACGAGTTGCAGGACTTACCCTACCTTCTTTTAATATCTGTGCTGCAGACTTTCCTTTAGCTTTAGAGTTAAGAGACATGACTCTATCTGCTAAAGCAACTGTAGATTTTTCTCCTGTACCCTCAGTATCCTTTCTTATACCCTTCATCTTTTTAGATGCATCAGATACTAAAGCTTTTCTTTGCATTTTTTGTTTATCAGTAAGACCTGTTAAATCTTTTTTCTTTGCCCTACCACTTCTTTCAACCATATAAAAAGCTTTTTTAGGTTTGTCTTGATGACCCTTACCATCAGGAGATTTTTTTAAAACATTATTAATGCTTATTCTTTTTTGACCTTTAGCTTTAGCTTCTGCAAATTTCTTTGCATACATTTTTTTAAATTCGGCACTACCTTCTTTTACACCTTTTGGTTTAGGTGTAGTTGCTTTCTTTTCAGCTTTCTTTAAAGCTGTTATTCCTGCTTTTACTAATTTTGATATTGCCATAATATTCTCCTAGTAAAGTCTGTTAGGCATTGCAGGTCCTGACTTCATACCTACTTTACCACCACCAAACAATTTCTTTTTAGCTTTAGCTACACCAAACTCTACATTAGAATCTTTACCTGACCTTTCCTTCATATACATTTTCTTTTTAGGTCTTGGCTTTGGCATTGCAGTAGGTTTAGGTACACGTTTCTTTTTAGGTGTAGGCATAGGGTCTGATTGTGTCTGAGACTTTTTACCTTTTAAAGCTTCTGCACCAACAGCTATAGCTGTAACAGTTCCTGCTCCCTTACCAAAAGACTTTACTTTTTCTCGTCTTGTTGTCCTTTGTGCTTTTTGAGCTTTCCCTATTTTTGTTTGATTAGCACTTGGTTTACCCAATATTGAAATTGTATTACCTTTAGAATCTTTTTTATTTACTTTTTTCTTTATAACATCACCAACTTTTTTAATAGTTTTTAATGCACCACCTACAAACTTTTTAGTTGTTTTTCCTTTTATAGGCATACCAATAACTTCACCTGTTCTTCCTTTAGGTGGTAGCATTTCCAAAACTTGTGATGGAGTTAATCCCTTATACATTTTAGGATTTTTGATTATTGCAGATTCTACTCTTGCTGCATCATTTTTATTCATTGGTTTAGAAGGCATAGATTTTTTCATTCTTTCTGCTGCCATTCTCATAAGTTTAGTCATTGCCATTTTACAATCCCCCTTGTGTAATTATGTTGTCACCTCCTGCAGGACTTGCAGGTGCTTCCATGTCATCTCTTCTAGTTCTTCTTGCCTGATTTCTAAGAGCAGCCACAGACTCTTTATATCTTGATTCATATACACCTATTGCTTCATAGTTTTTCATAAACAATAAAGCTTCTATCATAGATGCATTATACAATGCATTGTAACAAAAATCTGAAAAGTAATTAGTAGGAGTTGCAGATGCAAGTGTAACAGGTCTTGATATGTGTGCAACAATACCATCTACAGTTGAAACTGCAGTAGGTGCAATAAGAATAGTTGTGTTGTCTCTTCTTGCATAATACTCAGGTGTTCCTGTACTTGCACTCACTGACCAATAGTCATTAATAAATTCATCTGTTCTTTGTACTAAATTTATTTTTGTTCCTGCATTATTTATATTTATATTCTTTACTATTCTTGTTCCTGCAGGGAGATTAATTATATTCTTACCACTTGAAACTGCTACAGATGTATATGTAACTAAACCATAGTCATCTAAGTCTGTAGTCAATCTTAACTCTGCCTTATTAACCATTCGAGGTATAGCAGTTTCAAAGTCAGAGTTATCATTCTCTGTACTTTCTATTAAGTCGTTTACTAGGTAAGTATAATTAGCCATAGAAAACTGTCACAGTACTGCCTGAAGTAGGTGCAGAAACTTTAACTGGTCCTATCATTCTTATACCATTATCAGGTATATATATGTCTCCTGCATCTACATTTGTAGTTCCAACAAATTTTATATTACTTCCTGAAGTACTGCCATTTTCATCTGTCTGACTTCCTGTAATAAGAAATGTTCCAACACCACTATAGTAAATACTTCTTATTCTTGTATCTGCAACTGCCACACTTGAGAGAGTATCTAATACTGCTCCACTTCCTGTGACTGCTCCTACTCTTATATTCGTTGTCATTTAATTCTCCTTAATATATTTATTATACAAAAAAATAGGGAAGGATGCAAAGTCTATCCCTCCCTTTTTTCTAAATTAATAACTTAAAGCTATCTATTAGGATGAACCTGAAGCTCCATAGTAACTTCTCCAGTCAGAAAATCCAAAGCTATATCTTTCTCTAGCTTTAAATCTTACATTGCCTGTATCAAAGTCTGGCTCCATTTTAGTCTGCAGTGGTGAACGTACAAACATCTTAGCTCCATTAGGACAATCAGTCTTTAAGAACCATGCATTAGTATCGGTAAATCTTCTATTTACAAAGAATCCACCCGGAACCATGCCCTGATTTCTGATTGAGTTAATGTCGTTAACATTTGTTGCACCATTTGCAGCAGTAGTTGGATTAACCCCGATAGTAGTTGACATAGTACTGTTCAGAATTTGGTCTGCAGTAAATGCCAAGTCTGAAGGTATATGCAATGATTGAGTCTGAAGACCTATCAATATACCTCTATCGTCTTTTGCTTTAGATATAGTAATCAATGAAGACTCTAGTGAAGCTTCTGATAAGTCAGTTGCTCCTAAAGTGTTTGATTGACTTCCATCTCCTATAGTTGGATGTGATGCAGAAAATAATTGCTGACCATCTCCACCTGCAAAAGTTGAATTAAAACCATTATTAAATACGTCTGCAGCTTTAACTTGCTTAGTATTAGCCATTGCTCTTGCTAATCCTTTTGCTCTTAATTTTGCAAATGTATCGTAAAGGTTATCTTCCATTGCTTCTTCAGTGATTGCAAAAGCCAGTGCAACTGTCTCATGCGTATATCTTGAAGTGAAAGACTCTTGAGCATCATCAAAGGAAACTGCAGCACCTTCTGCTTTAATAGGTGCAGTGCCAAATCCTGTAAACAATACTTCTTCTTCAAATGCTCTATCTGAGTTTTCAGTCTCAAACAAAGGCTTATGCTCATCAGATACTTCTCCATACTCCATGCCAAAAACTGCATTAAGTCCGGGAAGAAGTTCTTTTGAGATACTTGCTCTATTTATAGCCATAGTTTAATCTCCCCTTATCCGTTTAGTAAATATGCAGTTATAGTAGTAGGCACAGAAACAATAGTAGTAAAAAAGTTATCTGTATGTTGTACTAATCTTGCATTTACTTTTAAAAATGCTCTTTCAGTACCAACAGCAACTTGGTTACCCGGTTCGTTTACAGAATCTAGTGTACGTACCATTGCAATGCCTGAAGTTCTAGTTGAAGCATCTATACTATGTCCAGATTTACCTGTAAATGTAGACCCTGCTCCTAAAACTACTCCAAAGTTCTGCGAACCAAACAAGTCTCCTGCAGTAACAGATGCATCTGCCTGTACTTCAAAAACTTGATTGGGGTCATCACACACTATTCCAAATGCATCAGTAACTGATGTACCTGAAGGAAAGTATGATTTAAATTTTTGTTCGCCATTCTCAACATATCTGCAACCCATGAATACACCCTGTACTATTTCATTAGTATCAGTAACAGTTTGCAAATTACCTGCATTTATTCTTACTAAATCACCAGTAAAAATATTTGCTGCGTAACCTGAAGCTATAGGATATTCATTAGTTCCAATCGCATTGGGGTTATTACCACGTTTACGAGATGGTGAGAAGCCAAACGGTGCTGCGCTTGTAGTCATTCGTTTTTCTCCCTTAAATTAAAATTAACTACTAAGACAACAATACTAGATTAATCTTGAAATCTAGGAGTCTTGCCCTTAGTAACTTGACTTTTACTATTATTTCTAATAGGCATACGAGAATTATTCCCATTCATTAACTGTTGATTAACTGCATCAACCATTTCTGAACTTTGATTCTCATAATATTTTTGTCGATTCTCTGCTTTTTGTAATGGCATTTTTGCTAATGCTAAGTCTCCACGACAGACTGCACCAGTATACCGACCTTCATCTCTCACGAAAGATGTATGTTGAATTTCAGGAACTTCATTAACAGCTACAAATTGCCAGCCTTCTTGTATACGTTTGCCAACATTTGTATAATCATCTTTTCCACGAAGATTTATACGAATCCAACGAAGAGCCATGCCCTCGTTTTTAAAACGATTATGAACAGCTTCAGGTATATCGAGCATATTAGGCTCTCTAAATTCCATGTCCTGTTCTCTGTTATTGAGGTCACGACTTTCAATATTACGTGATTTAGCCATTGTACTTGTTCGTGTCATTTTAATTTCCCCACACTATTTATTGTAAACTGTAGTATAATCACCCTCAGATTTTTCAACCTTGAGTTTTTCTGCAGCGTATTGTTCAAGAGGTATTCCCCATTTTTCAGCAAGTCTCATATCTTCTTTTGATAATTTAACTTTCTTACCTTTAGACGAGGATGAAGGAGTGCGTGATGCTCCCCCGACTACTTGAGCAGGAGATGTCGTTTCCTGCTGACGATTGTCAACTTCAAACCTTTCGGGATATTGTTGACGAAGCCTGTTATTTATTTCACTATAAAAATCTTCTTCAGAAGGGTCATAACCCTCTCCTTTTAATGTTTGGTCTATCTCTAATGCTAACGTAGTCATTATTTGGTCTTTACCAAACCAAGGATTCTTACCTGCCCAATCTAATGCAAGTTTATCATACTTAACACTTGGTTGAGTTTGTGCAGTAGGCTTAACTGTTTCTTTTACTTCATGAACTACAGGTTTTTGTGAATTATACTTTTGCTTTGCAATCTTTAAAGCATTAGCATAATTCTGAGCATTACTTA
>Ga0181421_1000607_pt1 | contig 10574 bp, 9 predicted proteins | sample 44SPOviralmetaG_FD_130146 | JGI IMG/M metagenome (GOLD analysis project Ga0181421, IMG submission 130146) | Marine viral communities from the oligotrophic San Pedro Time Series (SPOT) site, San Pedro Channel, CA, USA - 44 SPOT_SRF_2013-06-19 | ecosystem: Environmental > Aquatic > Marine > Strait...
AAACTGGAGATAAAACTGGAGATAAAACTGGAGATAAAACTGGAGATAAAACAGCAAAATCGGTCAGTGAGCCTTCCGTAGATTATGAATTTGAAAGTTTGGAATTTTCAGATCCTAACTTAAGACGTGTTTTCAACAAATGGAAAGTTCTTTGGACATATGAAGAGATCATAATGTATTGAAACCTAAAGTTTGAGTTAAAAAGTAATTAATGAGTTTAGTATCATGGTTTGTATTCTTTCAGTGTCTGGAAGTGTGGACAGCGAATGTAAGAGTATCATTAACTCTATAAAAAAATTGAATTTGTGTGGTGATGTGACACCAAACAAAAGTGTTTATAATAAAATAGTGGAAAATGGATGTAGAATAATGGTCGTTGGAAAAAATGAAGAAAACGATGTCAAAAGACTTTGGTATGATATAAAAGAGACCCACAATTTCACTTGTGCTCATGTAGAGTTTAAAAAATCTGTTTCTGGGTGTGTGTTTGATGTGTTTGGCTCATCCAGGTGTCCTTCACAGATTTAATGACTAAGGGGGGGGGGCGTATCAAGTTTCTTTCGTAAATTAGATTGTCTTTTGTCATCACACGTAGTGTTGGGGCCCAGTCTATTCGGTATGAATTTCTTTGGGTATGTACGATTAGTTCTGATCCCGTCCATAGATGGTTTGTGATTTTTCCGGTGACTAAAGTCAGTGGATAGACGAGGTAGAGATGATCATTCACCTCCCATAGTTCTGGTTTGGTACTGTAAGGAGTGTGATCTACATTTATTACTTTCATTTATAGTGATGTATAGTGATGTATATTTTAACTATCCGTATTGAATCGCAAGTGATGAGTTTTCCATTGCAACAGAATTGAAGAAGTTTTCGTCTTTCAAAGGCTTCAACAATCCAATCGACGAGTAATCTATGGGTGCGTCTTCGTGTGCGACGAAACCGAATGTTTGTGGATGAGAAAACGGGTATTTCTGAGAATCTTCAATTTGCTCGTTCATAGGTGCAAATCCTAGACGACGTCTTGTAAATGTTCCCTTCTCCCTAGCTTCTCTCACTTGTTTCTTGTACTCTGCCATTGATCGTGAGTAAACGTTTAACTGAGTTTGGCACCTACTTGTCAGGTTTCCATCATTCAACTGTCTTGTGCACTCTTTACTTAATGGTGCAGGTTCAGGTGGTAATATATCTTTTTTTACAAATGCATACTTATCTCGAACAAACTTGACGTCTCCTTCTGACTCCATATCATCCAGAAGCAGGTCTGATACATCATCCAAAATATCTTTCTGTGTCATTATTGAGCCGGTTATAGGTGAAATTATTTGTTCACTTACAATTTCTACTGAGTTGCCCTTTTCAAGGCATTGTATTCGTTTTGTAAGAGCTTGAGTGGTTGAACTGTTGAATATGGTTACGTCAAATGTATGTTGGATACCGGCCCCACCTGGGTCGTTCGAGTAGTCATGTACCTGTATGATGGACTCACTAGAATCCAGACTCTGTTCTAACTGAAATGCAATCTTAGCAACATGATGCTTTCCCACAAGATACGTAGATCGTTCGACTGGTTTGCCTAATAGTGGAGCCGCGTCCGTTTGAGCGTTTCGAGGAGTACTAAGTACGTATGGATCACCACTGCTGGAGAAAGATTCCGCGAGATCCACGGGTGTATGATTTTTCCTGTAGACACCGAATCCTATTAATGCGGCTATGGTTACATATGTTAAAATTTGGCTATCAGTCATTTCATTACTTAATGTAAACATTTTTCTAAAAATATAATATACAATGGCGATTGTGAAAACTACTAAGGATGCAATCAAGGGTGCAAAAAAAGTTTACAGGAGAACTGCAAACTTAACACGAAACACAGTCAATAGAGTTATGCGTCCAGTCACGAAAGTTACCAAGCGGGTAGTGAAAAGAGTTCCAGTTATCGGAGGTCCTCTAGGAGTTCTTGCGGGCCTCCCGCGCACGATCACCAGGGGGGGTACTAGTGTGATGATTGCCCTACCAAGTGCTGCCGGGCGTATTGTAGACACGGGCAGTCAAGTCATTATGCGATCAATAGATGACCCCCTCCTTGCCACTGGTCTTACTGGCCGTCCTATGCGCCGTATGAAAACCAAGAAGTCGACCAAGCGTAAACCCAAGAAGTAGATAGCTCAGACAGATAGGCCATCATTCAAAACGGGCGCAGAAGTTAGGCTCATTTCTTTCAAGTCACATTTAAGCCACGATTGCAACTCTTCTGTTGATTCTTTGCATACATAGTCGAAATTCAAACAATTCTTGAAATCAGAATCCCCATCTACAACACGTTGTTTCCACCCGTCAGGTGTCTGCACAAGATGTAAGACTCCTTGACCATGATCGTGCCTAGAGGCTCCCCTCACGTGGAAACTATTCATAGTATTCATTTGTCTTCTGTCTAAGCAGAAAGATTTTGTTTTTAATATAGAAATGAAGTCAACAAAGATAACAAAGATAAATCCTAAATACTATTCCGGTCTAAATAAGAATGATATCGACTTACAGAAGAAATATATAAGAAAAAGCCAAAAGGAGTCGGCAAAAGGTGTATACAAATTGAGACCCACACCCAAATCTTATAAACATAAACCGTCGAGACACATAGTCGAATTTGGTCGAGTTTATGGTGTTCCCATAAAGAATAGCAAGAGAATTTCGATTCAGACTGGCGTATCGGCTTCAAAACAGAGAAGAATTCTGTCAAAAGGTAAGGGTGCCTATTTTTCTTCAGGAAGCAGACCTGGTCAAACGCCATCCTCGTGGGCGTTTGCAAGACTCGCGTCGTCGTTACTTGGAAGGGGAGCCTGCAAGGTAGATCAGCATATTTTGTCACCAATCACCTGCAGTCAATTAAGAGCTAAAGCAAAAACTCATTCCACCAATTAAAATACAACATTGACGCTTGGCCTGGCACCCGGTTCAACTCAGGAAATCTACGTATCGTTGTGCCGTCACTTTCACCCTTTCGTCTTCTGGAAAGGGTAGAAATGCACACATCATACCATAGGGGCAAAAGGTAGATGCTTCGTAACTCCTTAACAAAGTTAGTGGCGAATACATATTAGTAGCCTCTTGTGCGACGAAGTCGTCAAACTTCTTGAAATAGTTTTCGAGGCCGCGCAGTGTGGTGGTGGCCTCCCGGACAATTGGCTGATCAATCTGAATGCTTGCAACGTCTGGAACGTTTGGAACGTCTGGAACGTTTGGAGCGTCTGGAACGCTTGATCCATTTGATCCATTTGGAACGCTTGATGCTTTTTTAACAATTTTTGCTATGTTTTGAAGATGTGTCGCACGTTGTTCAAAGTTGAAATTTCCTGCTGTTTCGAACCATTCGTTTCCAAGATCATGGCGTTGCAACAAGCTGACGCATTGTTTCATAAGCTGAAGCATCATTTTTTCTGCTTCCACGGAATCATCCACTTTGAGTGTGAATATTATGGACCGTGGTTTTGTAGGTCCCAGATACCCTCGAAGTCTTTTTTGAACGTCCTGTTGAGTGTGACCCGCTTTTATGATGTTAGGGTTTTCGTGTGTATTAAAACAATATATATGACCACTCATTCCTCCTAATACCCTATATCATTCTCAATCACTTTAATACATTTTCCCAAAATCCACTGGTATTGAAACTAGGTTTAATTCTATTCGCCTGGAAGTGTCCTTTGTACATGATTGAGTTGTCGTACTGTTGTAGTGGGAATAATGCTAATGGGCCTGTGGAGGAGGGCGGTAGCGTCATTGCTTCATCTGCATTCATTCTCTCTCGCATCAACTTGTATTCTGCTAATCTTTGTTTTTTTGTTGCTTCGAAAAGTTCAGCTTTTGAATAATCTTGATATGAACGTAAAACACTGAGATAGTCTTCTGCACACTCAATATACCATTTTGGTAGAACCATTTTTCAATTAAAATATTATCTCTTTTTAATAATGACTGGTTATTATAAAAGAGTCACATCTAAAAATAGTAATGGCAACAAGTTACCGAAACGGAAAAACAGAGTAAAGCAAACACCAGAAAAAAAAGCAAAAATAATAAGTAGCCAACTCATGGCAAGTAAATATAATGGCGTACAAGTAGGTGTTTCCGATACCAATCGTAATGTTGCAAAAGCACACTATGCCCTATTACATCAGTCTTCAGAGATTAGTATGTATGTCGTATCAGATATCCAAAAAATGAAAAATAATGTAGTGAGCAAAATTCCTATATCAAATAAGTTTAAAAGACAAAAAAACGATATTTCTGAAGACAAAAAAAGGCTTAGACAGTCTTTGAGAAGCACTTCCATTCTTGATGTTAACGCATTAATCAAGCAAGTTGCAGACTCAAAAGAACAAACGAAAGAGCAGGTCAAAAATGAAATTTTGGCTTACGGTAGTTTTTTCGATTCAATCAGTTGGTTTTTCAAAAGCAATGCGGCTGAATCTCAAAAGAGATTTGAAATTGAAAAAACTAAAAAACTGCTTACAAACAACACTTATTTTGGTTCTCTAAGACGATCTTCATATGCATTCATGGATACAACATCAAAAGGAGGAAGTGTTCAAGTTGTGTCAAACAATGGTAGTAAGCACTTTTTGAATGTCCCACAAAGAGACCCATATTTGACAGTGAACACAAAAACGAAAAATGGTATTGAACTTCATCACCACCCCGCAATAATTGGATTGGAAGGATTCGGAAACAACAAAATCTCCTTGACTCACTCTTTGACAAACATAGGAGTTGTATTACTAAAACCTATTTTTGGAAACTTGCTTCCAGAATACTACATGATAGGAAAGTTCATTCAGGCACATATTGTTAATTCAAATGATTCAAGTAATCATTTTAAAAATAAACCTCTTCTTTTAACGTATTTGAACATTCAATCCAGTGCTCTCAAGCAAGATTTAAAAAAAAAGGGTATTGTTGATTTTCAAACCGACAAATCTATAAACCAGGTCAATTTCAACAAGAAATTGATAAATTTCAACAACAACAAATCTACAAACTTGGAGTACGTCCAATACGTGAAAAATGACAGTAACAATGACAGTAACAATGGGAAAAATGCTATTGAATTTACACCACAAGGATTCGAAAAACTTGTTCAACATGTTTCTTTATTCTTTGCTTCTCCCTTGACGTTTCAATCTGGAAGTAATAATAGCACCATAGTTAGATCTAGATTTAATTCAAATCATTCAATAGACTTGAACAATCTCGATAGCAAAAGAGCTAATATTTCAAGGGAAACCACCCTGGAAGAGCTTGACCAGTCATTAATGGCACTAATAGGTGAAGCTAAACTGATATTAACACCCTCAAATGATACTGAGATAGAACTTTTAAAAAATATTCATGGAAGAAATATTTCCAGAACAACACTATCACGGTTCAAAGATTTCACGGGAAAAAGGATCGAAGGCAGAGCTTTTCTTCTGAATCTAGAGCGAGATGTGCAAAACGACCACATTCAAACAGCCTTTGATGTCGCTATAAGCGCATATAAAGAATATGTAAAGGCAGAGTTCGATTTTAGAGTTTATTATTACTTATCTACTAAAAACGTAAAATACAATAATATTGATGTTACTTCAGCTAAAAATAGAGATCATTTGACACACACAAAAAATAATGCTATTAGGGAATGGGAAGAGTTATTGCTACTGAAAAAGCTGCAGGAAGATTGTGAAACTATAAAAAAAAAAATTAAAATCAACAACATTAGGGTGAGCAAAACTTATATAGAAGGAGGTGATGAAAGTGCTATGTTCATGACTCCTTACATCGACAGATATGAACTGGTAGGTAATAAAAAGATAACAGATGCACGTGTAAGAGGTGTGTATGTATTATCTAAAGGAATATTTGTGGATGATTCACAATTTATGTTTGACTTTTTATCCAGGAAGTTCTTGACTCACAAAACCCGTGTTCTTAAATACGTTAGATGTTTAAAACTTCTTTCCAGGTATTCAATTATCAGATCTGAAAACATACAACACTTTATATCCTTCAATGATGATAACCGTGCCCATGCCGACATTATTGTAAAATGTGATTTTCTCATTTCAAATATTATTGATGCAATAAATGAATCTAATGAAATATTTCAAACATCAAATAGTAACTTATTATTCTTAAAAAGCATTGGGGGTGGAGATGTAGTCAACGAGAGTAGAATATCTAAACTGAAAAATAATTTTATTCATAGTAAGCAAAAATACATATACAACACGTTCAAAAATCTTGTTAATAAGTATAATCTATTATATTATTATGATCGTTCTGATTCACAAAACAATAAAAACACAGGTTACAAAACAACTGAAAATGGAAAGGAATTTATGATAAATGCAAATGCATCTTATCTAAGTATAGCACAAAAAGTCAATAAATCTTATTTTATTCATGGCCAACTTGCGATTCAAGAAATGGCAAAAAAAGCAAGAACAAACAAGCGTTATGGCACAAATCTTAAAAAGATGTTAACAAATGAGCGTAATAAGAAAAGAGAAATATTGAATAAAATAAAAAAGAAACATTTTCCATTAATCTATGCATTCCACAAATCAGGATTTGTTGATGATATGGAAAGTTACAAAAGTAGTGCCGCATTTGAAAAAGCATTTGACCAAACTTACAAGCCAATAAACATGTACCAGATTGCACTTTATGATTTTCTACAGCTTGTAGCTGGAATTGAAAAAGACACGCTTGACGCAGAAGAAATTGGTAGTAATGTCTTTCAATATGGTTCTTTTCACAAAGAATTCGGCCTGGTGTTTTCCCCGTTCCTACCAGCGTACGGGAACAGATCCGCTCCGTCATCCAAACCCTTTAGTGTGGTACGTACAGAGAATCTGACCAACGATCGTTTTTCAATATCATGGCCAGTCCAATTGTACGGTGGTGAAGGTTCAACTTTGCTCCCTGGACCAATTGGTGCGAATATGATAAAGACTCCACCTTCACAACACTTCGAAAACTCCCAACCGCGGTTCGGCACGTACCTGAGTAGCAATGGAAAAGTTCAGAATAACCAGAGGAATAAGAATCGTCTGTACATTTCTTCATTTATACAAACTGATGAAAAGCGTCAAGTGCCTCGCTATGGCTTTCCTTACGTCACACGAGATAACTTAGAAGGAGAAAGGTTTTTTACTGGACGACCTGAGAAATACATGAACAAACATGTCCCAGGTAGTTTGAAATACTTAGGTGGAATAAAAGTAAGACATTGGGAAAGAGTTTCCCCCGCTGATCTAAAGTTCAAGGATAATTATCCACTGTATTTCAGCTCAAACTTTGTATTTAATTTTAAACAAAGCATTGAGAAAGAACTCGAACTTGAATTAAATAATTCAAGTTCGAGTTCAGATGATTTTCCTTCAAGTTGGAGTACAGACAATGATTTTAACAGAAGTAAAAAGTTACTGCAACAAAAATTAAAAATAAAGACCAAAAACCCATTTTTAGAATCAATCTTACAACATACCAAATTCGTGCAAACTGAAATTTACGAGTCTTGCCAAAATACTTCGAAATTGTTGTTTCCCACTTTTTCATGGCAAAATATCCTAACTATGTACATTACTTTGTACATTCAAAATTCAAATAATGGAAATAATACTAATGGAAATAATACTAATGGAAATAATGGTAAAAATAGTACTTTGTTGATGAATAAAAATGTTAAACGTATGAACCACAGAAGTAAAAAGTATTTTAGTACAATTGTAAAAGAGTTCCATTGTTTGGGTGTTCATGTTGTTGAAGCAGGCAACGTATGGTGTGCGTCTCAATTCTTGCCGTTCTTGCCTAAAACTAAGCCTAATATTAAATCAATCTACATAGCAGGAACATTGATTGAAGAAGGTTTGAAAGTTTATTCATATTTTTTAAATGAAAGTGACGAAGTTTTTATGTGGTTACCCATCCACCTTAGAATACCTAACTTCAAAAGTCCAAACACCTCACTTGGCCAAGAAATTACTTTTAATAATAGTGGTAATAAATTAACTTTCATTGGCTTGCGCGTGGACGGCGAAGTAAAATACTTCTATAAAGAATATAGAGTGAATGTGACAGTTGACAAAGCGAAAGGGTTTGTTATATCTAGTTGCTCTTGGTTCCATAAAAATTTTTATGATAATAATAATAAACATTCGGATGAAAACAATCATTCAGATGTTAAATGCAATGTTGGAAACGGTACAATTACATATAACCATAACGGGCCTCATATAGTTAAGTCTCCCACTGAGTTGTGTTCTTTTCACAGTGCTGAAGAGTGGCCTCGATTGCTTGAGTTGTTTAGAATAAGTATGAGATGTTTAACAAAAGCGGCTGCTTTGCACAAGGTTTTTAAGGAATATGAAAAACCCGAAATGGTTAATAAAACAGATTGGAGAAAGCTGATGAGGTTGTTTGATATGAAAAGATCCTTCATAATTCGTGATGAAAAACCACTTCCTAAATTTCAGCAACAAATGCGTAGAAGATTGGTCCGCCCTAATGCAAAGCCCACTTTCACAGCTGGTGATAGCAAAATAGAAGTGAGGTCACTAGTGGGTCCTTCGGGGGGTCCTTCGAGCACTAGGAGGCCCTGGGGGAAAACAGAGTTGCGCCAACACAGACCCATTATGAGGACACTACGTAGCAACTCTGTCACACCTGGTATTTTGCCGGAAAAAGGTAATACTAGTATTCTTACTAGTAAGAATACTAGTAAGAATACTAGTAAGAATACTAGTAACTATTCGAAAAACGAACTGTTGAGAACACGCAACAGTCATGAATATAAGACTGTACAGCAGAATGATAACAACACACCCAATTCTATTAAATTGAGTACGAATAAATCACAGTCGCGTCACACTGGCTCATTGCTCACAGGCAGGAAGAGTCATGGTAAGGAATATAGTGTTGTACTGCAGGGTGACAGGAATAACGAAGGACCTGTCGTGTCATTAGGAAGAAGATTCATAAAACTAAAAAAAGGTCTAAAAAAAGGTCTAAAAAACGGTCTAAAAAAGGTCAAAACATACTTCTGAGACGTCGTGTTAGAACTGGAAATGGAACTGAAACTGAAACTTTGAGGTATGTCTGACGGTTAGGAACTCAGGTTAGGAACTGATGGTTAGGAATTGATGGTTAGGAATTGATGGTTAGGAACTGATGGTTGAGAACTGACGGATAAAAACCAGTTAGGAGCTGACGGATAAAAACCAGTTAGGAGCTGGTGATGGAACACTTAAAGACAAGAAATTGGAGCCTAGCTGAAAGAGAAGAAAGATGCCAGAACGCCATGATTGCAACATTTGTCTATCCAATTGCACGAAAAGCCAGTTAGCGAGCTGTATGTTCTGCGAGTATCACGTCTGTAAGCCGTGTGCGCGCACGTGGCTACTTTCACTGAATGAAGATCCATCGTGTATGAATTGCCACCTCCCTTTCAATCACGACGCAATGGTACAGTTGTTTGGTGCAAGTTTTGTAAAATCGGAATGGAAACGTCACAGGGAAAATGTGTTGCTTGATCGTGAAACTGCAATGCTTACCGAGACTCAACCTTACGTGGACCAAGAATTGCAGCGCCGCGAAAATAAAAAGAGAGTTATTGAGTTGGAACAGGAGAAGGAGCGTCTCAAACGTCAAATGCGTGAGATTGACAGAACCATTCACGACATTGGAAACACACGAGTTGAGGTGCAAACCGATAGGCGTGAGTTCGTTCAACGATGTGCGAAGGATAATTGTGATGGGTTCTTGACAAACAATTGGAAGTGTCGAAAATGCGGCTTTGATACGTGTAAGGACTGTGGTGCTTTCAAAGGAGATAATCCAGCTCTTCACGTATGCAAAGAGGAGGATAAGGCAAGTATGAAACTCATTCGAGAGGACAGTCGACGTTGTGTTAAATGCGGTGCATGGACTTTCAAAATTCACGGATGCAATCAAATGTATTGTGTGGCGCCTGGATGCAATACTGCATGGGATTGGAGAACCGGCAGGGTCGTGACCGGTGCGATTCACAATCCAGAGTATTTTCGCATGAGACGTGAGCTGAACATTCTGCATAGAGATTTGAACGATGTTCCGTGTGGTGGCGCTCCATCACTGCATGAACTGAGTTCTCGATGGAGAAGGGACTCCTTCCAGTACGATGTGTTGAGCGGATTCCTTCGCCTCCTTCAGCACATAAACATGGAAGAGTTGCCCAAGTATCCGGACAGACCCATGGCTCAAGACAACAGAGACCTGAGGATTCGCTTCTTTCTATCCGAATTGCAAGCGGATGATATGAAGATCAAGTTGCAACAACGAGAGAAGAAAACTAACAAGCAGAAGGAGGTCAACATGATGTTAAACATGCTAGTGACGACACTCAGTGATTTGATGCGTCAAATTGTCGTGGATCCAAATAGCTTTAGTAACAACATCAACAACATGAAAAATCTCATTGATTACTACAACAAAGAGTTGAGAAAGATTTGTTACAGATACCAGTGTGTGGGCCCGAGTGTGTACGCCAACACCATGGA
>Ga0181421_1000608_pt1 | contig 10573 bp, 8 predicted proteins | sample 44SPOviralmetaG_FD_130146 | JGI IMG/M metagenome (GOLD analysis project Ga0181421, IMG submission 130146) | Marine viral communities from the oligotrophic San Pedro Time Series (SPOT) site, San Pedro Channel, CA, USA - 44 SPOT_SRF_2013-06-19 | ecosystem: Environmental > Aquatic > Marine > Strait...
ATAGAAGGTTTCGGTGGGGGAGCAATGGTTTTATTAATTTCACCAGTCAGAACTGGTAAGAGCACTCTTATCTCTAATATGCTACTCAATGATGAATTCTATGATGCTCAAGAGCGATTTGATAATACAACGATTATCAGTAATACAATTGCTAATGATATCACTAGTAGATTTCTGCGTAAAGCATTTGATACCCACGATCATTATGAAGATAGTATTATAGAAGGTATAGTCCAAAAACAGAAAGCATATGATAAGGAAGATCAACCAGAGATTGCTGTGGTCCTTGATGATTGTCTTGGGTCAATTAGAAGGGAAGCAAAGATCAATCATTTAGCGAGTCGTTTCAGGCATTTTAATATTAAACTATTGATTATCTCTAGTCAAAATTTCAGAATGTGTAGTCCAATCGTTAGACAAAATGCTACAAATGTCATTGTAGGATCTCCTTTCCCAAATCAGAAAGAGTTAGGTAAAATGGCAGAAGAGTATGGAGACGTCTTTGGTGGTACTGAAAACTGGTTAAAGATCTATGCTCAAGCGACACCAAACAGATATGATTTTCTTCACATGGATTTCCAATCTAATCCTCCAAAGGCATTCCGTAACTTTGAGACTCTTATCGCTGAAGGATCTAAAATTTTAAATTCACCTGAATAAATTTATATGTATAGTAGAATATAATAATATGGGAGACTTTTATGGAGGACACGCACAACTATACGGAATCCAAACACAACTGGGACAGCAGGCGGCAGACATGAATGAATTACGATCTAATGGGTGGAAAACCCAATCACTCGCATTTAAGAATTTACAACACATGGATCAGCAGAAAACTGACAGCGATATTAAATCAGATGTTGAGAGTGATGTCACAAAAGTAGAATCAGTATACAAAGTTGGAAAGACTGTTGGTGGAGCAACATCTGAAGTAGTCTCTACATTAAGAGCAGGTGGGACTGCCAATCAAGCACTATCTGAAGGGGCAAGATCACTACAGTCAGCAGGTGAAGGGACTAAACTCTTTGGTGAAGGTGCTACATCGGTTGCTGACCTTGGTGGTGCCGAAGGTATTATTGCTGGTCAGTTGGCAGAGAAGGGTGGAGAGGTTTTTGCTAAAACTGCGGCAAAGGGTCTTGGTGCTGTTGGTGGTGTGATGGCGATTGGCAGTGATATAGATAATTTCTATCAAACTGGTAATATCTTTAATGAAAAGGATGCTGCTGGTAATGTGGTGAAACAGAACCTAGGTGAAGATATCGGTAATGTTGCTACGATTGTTGGAGGAGCACTTGATATAGCATCAGCATTTACAGGTGGAGCATTAGCACCACTCGCTGCGGCAGTCAATCTATTCGCTGCTGTTGATAGCACGATATCCAGTATTAAACAAGATAATGCCGAAAAGAAGGTTGATCAGGCAGATCCACCCGGAGCAGCACCTCCTCCAACAAGAGCACCTGCCGCTTTTCAGCAATACGGTATGCTCGCGAATCAGTCACACAACCCTCTCAATCACATTAATTAAAAAATTGACTCGTATCAAAATCAATCAAAAATTTGATAGTTTGATGTAAAATCTACATCAAACAAATATACAGAATACAGATACACAGAACAGAATGTCAAACGCTCAGGAACTCTACCAAGTCGCGAACGGTCTGGACAAGGATGAACTGGTGAGTCTCTTGGTGGAGGCACAGATGAAGAACGAGCAACTCGCGACATTGGAGAAAATAAATGAGGGACAAATGAAGATGGTTAAGATGCTGAAAGAAAAGTGGAATGAAGAACAGATGAAGAACAAGAAACTCAATGAGGAGATATTTCTAACAAATATGAAACTTGTTTCCGCCAATGAGAACGCTGATGTAGAAAGACACAATGAAGCAGCAGGGATCATACTGGCAGAGAACCAGAAACTCAAAGAAGAAAACGCGACTCTCAAACAGAAACTTGAGGATGAAACCTGTTGGGAGGAGTTTCAGGAGGTGATGGACAAACTCAAAGAGCAGAACAAGAAACTCAAAGAAGATATTACAACCCACCCAGATTTCGCGGCGATCGCAACCGACTGGTATGAACGGCATAATTGGTTGGTTGATGTGGATGAATATAATGAACTCAAGGAATACTGCGACAAGTGGTCTCCAATTCTAAGTGATATTGATGGAGATGATTTCTGTAATCTTCTATGTGAGTATGGTTGGGTGTATAACGAAGAAAACGAGTTGGTCAGATCTGAAGATTAAATCTTTGTATATTTCCGCCCAACTTATCTCCAACTAATCTCTAAATTTCCGTATCCGTGTTAATATATTTTTTATGATCATATCAACTAAAAATTTGATAGTTGATAATCCAAATCTATCAATAACAAAAGCAAGAACCAAACTGTCTCCAACTAATCTCTAAAAACCGTACAGATCAATCGTGAACGATCAAGGATGGGTATGATTCTGTCAAAACGTATCTTCATCACTACCAACATTTATTCTACCCGAGATCCTTCCGTAGAGTTTGAGTATCTCGGTCACGGAAGGGTCCGTAACACCAAAACAGGACAATACCACGATCTGAACCAAAAAGCGTTGGGTCACAAAGTGGCAAACGGATTCCCTGATTGTAAGGACTCGTTCGGCGTCGCCTCCAAAATCTACTCGGAGAAACCTTGGGCGTTCACCTATTAAATTACTTCAGATTAAACCTTCTCTTATACGCCGATATATTCTCTCTCCTACTAGTACTGTTTCCCCATAGTATATACCACGATAGATACCCTGCTTTAGTATAGTCTCCAGTAGATAGATCTTTTTTATGTCTGGATCTGTATCGTTTCCTTTGTTCTTTATCTTTTGTTTTTGTATAGTCATCCATGCCTGCCGCTCCAAAATGTGTAGTCTTTGTTCTGCCGGTATCTCTTGTAAATACTGCCATCAGTTTCTTTCCTGACTTATTGCTTTTTTTAATAACAACCGAAACCATTTGGTATATTAATAGATTTTTTAAAATTCACCTAAAATAAAAATATTAAAAGTAGTATAAATATGAGCAGCAACAGACATTTAGAGATCGTCCCCAGTAATATTACTTCTGATGGTAAGTTATCCTACAAGAATGGTCAACCTACGGTCCAACTCCTTATTGGAGCACAGGATCGTTTCATTGTCCCAGGTTCTGTAAGACTTGTTGGTAAGATTACAGTGAAAAAGAATGATACAATTATCCCACTTGAGTCTGATGGTATCCGTATGAATGAACGCCTTGGTGTTTACTCTGTAATTGATACTCTATCTATATTCAGTCAGAGATCTTCTCAAACCATAGAGACTATTAACCATCATAACCGCATGATGAGTTCATACTTATCTGTAACCCAATCGCAGTCTGACTTTGCCTGTCACGCTTACGAAACATCCCTTCGCTTTCCTAACTACAAGGCACAGCAGTTAGGGGTGATCACCAATACACAGGCGGCATCGGCATCTGGCGGTGATTCAGCAAACTCTTTCTGTATCCCACTTGTCAGTGGTCTATTTTTAGGTCAAGAACCAATCCCACTTTCTAATGATTGGGGTGTAGGTGGTCTTATGGTAGAGATCCAATTATCTCCAGATCAGAATGTATTATTCTCGGCAACCAATGATGATACAGCACTATTAGATTCATACTATGAATTATCTGATGTAAGACTTATTTGTGAAGTCCAAGATCCAGGAGAAGACTTTACACCACAGTCTGTCAATACTTTCACTTACAATTCTATTTCGTCTTACTACAATACGATCAACTCGGCAAATGCTGTATTAAATTTTAACCTTGGATTAAAGTCTGTTCTTGGAGCATTTATGAATGTTGTCCCAGCAGCACACATTAACTCTTGGACACGTGATGGTCTTGCTACACTTGGGTTCTCCAATAGTGACGCAACCAAGGCACAGGTGGAACAGATAGTATTCACCAGAGCAGGTCAGCGAGTACCATTAGAATATAATATTGATACTCTTCAGAAGTCAGTTGCTGGTCGTGATAATGAAACTGGGGATGCCCAGATTGTCAGGAACTATATGAATGCTGTGATGAACTTCGCGAAGATCAATCGCACTTCGGTGGATACATCTGTCTATCGTAATATTGACTATGGCACTAATTACGCACAGGCAAAGGATATCATCAATGGAGGATCGGCATGGGGTATTGGAGTCGCTTATGATAGTATCAGTAATCAGGGTATGGACTTCAGCAGTGTTCCCTTTGGTGTTCAACTCCAATTGAGACTAACTAGCGATAACCCTAATTCTATTTTCCTGTTTGTTCACAGTCGCCAGACAATCGTATCGGCAAATGGGTCTATTCAGGTCATGAAATAATTCACATAAAAAATTACATATAAATAGTAAATATCAATATCAATATCAATCAACCAAACTCACTCACCTCCTCCGCTTATTACCCTTTTTACTTTTCTTGATTTTCTTGTGAACCAGAACTACTTTTTCTGGTTTCTCCCATTTGTAACAGATCTCGTCTGTCTCTGAACACTTACCTACCTTTCTGAAACCGAGACCTGTAATCAACTTAACATAGTTTTCTGATGAAGTATCCGTATAGATACTTTTGTATCTGGGCATGATCCTCTTAAAATACTCTTTCGCGAAACCCTTTCGCCTACACTCTGGTTTGACAAAGAAGTATTTGATCTCCGCCTTATCTTTGACATCTGTATACTCGTAGATGAGACAGAAACCAAATACAACCCCACATTTTGTCTTCATAACAGTATATCTAGGGATAACATTCGCCCTCCCCGTTACCTGTGAAAGATCAGTGACGATCTCGGCGGATACCTCATCAACATAGAAATCGTGTTCTACACACATCGCGAGTATAGTATGAAACTCTTTCGCCGTCTCCGGACTGTCTTTCTCCGCCATACAATCTATCAGAGTCTTCGCCACGAAGGGAAACCCCTCTTCAGCGACTACTTGTAGAAATTGGAGAGTCGCCGGATCCATATTGCTGTTAGTGTCTTTTTTTTTTATTGATAGTTATTGACAACCAACTATCAAATTTTTAAAACCATATTTTAAAATGAACCCAAAAACTTTATATTGTGAATCAGTATAATATGGAATCAGACTCGCAACCACAGGCATCTCAAATACCGGATCTAGTCAAAATCGGCAGTGTAGCAACAGATACTGCTATTAATGTTCAGACTGATATTCTTGACCCAGTTATCTTCTCGGAGAAAGAAGCAAGATTCGTTCTTGACAACAAGGGGATCTTACACAGTAACTCCCGCATTACACTCTCCACTGATGGAACAACATTCGCTGGAGATGGTAGGGTCTTCTTCCCTGCCAATATTGGAGTTCACTCACTTATTCAGCGTGCGGCACTTCGCGTTGGGACCAAGACCATTTGTGAATTAGAAGATTATGCTCACTTCGCGGCATATGAAACTACATTCCTGCCTCCTGATGCTATTCAGGAGCGTGAGGGTGTAATGAGTGGTCGTTATATGACAATCGCCCCTACATTACAGGGACGCTCTGCTTCATTTGCTTCGGCATCTAATTCGGCATCACGCACAGAAAGTCTTACAGAGGCAAAGAGTATCCAGATTGATAATGGCACTGATGTTACTCTTCAGGATGGTGGAGCACCATACTGGAAACCTATTAATAATGCTTCTATCCCAGAACCAACAAGGGTAGTCTTTGATTATCAGAAAGAGCAAAACAAACCAACATATTCTATTCTGTTAGCAGATCTCTTCCCCTTTCTCAAGACCAATCAGTTACCTCTATTTATGATGTCTGAACAGGTTAGTATTCACCTCACTTTCACTACGCGTCTCACTGGGACAAGTTCTAATCGTGTCTGTATTACCAACGGTGAAACATTAGCAAAGGACGCTGTATTGGTTCGCAATGATTGTCAGATGATCGCTGATTACATTTTCTATCCCCAGGATATGATGGAGCAGTATCGTCAGGCAAACGCCAATATGTCTTTCACCTATGTAGATTATCAGTTTGTAAAGCGAACTGTATCCCCTACTGAATTTAGCACTGGTCTTATTCAGAATATCGGTGGGGCAGGTCGTGTTGTCAATAAGATCTTTGTAGCAACAAGTGAAACCTTGGAAAAGGATCAGACTTTACTGAATGAATATGAATCTGTTGGACCGGTTATCACCGCCACCAGCACGGGTAAGGTCACAACGAATCTAAAATACAATGATAACTTTCTCTATCCAATTGATGTCAGCAATGACGCACGCCATTATCATAATGTATTTCAGACTGAAGGTCGTGTACCTTACATTTCTCGGGACTTATATCGTGGTGAAGGTCAGTTAGCAAAGGATGCTGATTTTGCTGGAGCATGTAATTTTGAGGACTACGCTGCCGAAGAGTTTCTTCAGCAAAAATTCTTCTATACAGCATACAGACTTAATAAGGGTGAGCGAGTCAACTCTCGCGGTATAGAACTTTATGATACACGAACTACTATGGCAGGGTCAGCGACACTACGAGTATGGTTACAGGTTGTCAGGGTGGCATCTCTTCGCGATGGTATGATTATGATGGGTTATGCTTAATAATTTAATTTCTATCCTTTATTTTTTTTCTTCTATTCATATATAAATGAGTGGATTTACCAAAACAACCTTAATAGAATGCCCTAGATCACAAAGTGATGAGGCAATTGGTAATAATAATCAGAACCCTTCACAGTGGACGAACCGATGTGGTGACGGACTTCATTTAAAACCTGGAGATGAAATATCAGTTCATTCTTCTTTCGTAAGTGAAATAGGTGCTGAAGCAGGGGAGATCCAAATCAAAGGTCAGAATCTGAATGCTTCTAAAGTGGTAGAAATTACAGATTTTGACAATCGGTTATTTAATGATGAACTGCCCCAGAAATATAGTCTTGTAAATTGTAGTAATAAAAAACAAACTATTAATGTAAGGGATGATACATTAAATTTAGTTGTCAGTCCTTATAAATCTACCAATTGTGAATTTTATGCTCACCTCCCTCGTAGATGGGCGGCAAATGGTTCATATTTGTATTGGGTCCAAGCAATAAGAAGAGACGGTGGTTCTTTAACAGCAGGTAGTCGTGATCAGGGTCAAACCCAAAGACCACCTCCTCCTCTGAATGTATGTAAGGCAGATTTATCAACTAAACTCTGGACGAATGGGAAAGGTAAAACCCCTGATTTATCTGCGGTGACAGGTGTTAATGATGGTTCACGATATACTCTATTTACAAGAACCCAAACCTTTTATGGTGATCCAGCAACTCCTACAATCACAATCAAAGGTCAAACACACGCAGGATCTCCAGTGATTCAGTTGACTCATGGACAGACAGCAGACCAACTTATCGCAAGTATGGTATTGACACTTCAGACACCTGATACTGTTTTTGCGGCAAATTCATCAATTTTATCTGTTGATTCTGACACACAAATAACAATGAGTGGAAACGCATCAGCAAATACAAACACCCACAATCTATTTTCATTTAGAGTCCCAAGTTCTTTATCTGATCAGTATTTACCTCCTACAACAGTAAATTCATCTTTATCTGCTAGTGTATGTGAAGCACATAGAGATCCTGCTACATTTGGTGAGTATATACAAGTCAAGAATTTAATAACTCTAAAAGCAAATCCAGGATATAACTCACCAGATGATTTAGCAGATCAGTTAACACAGGAGATTAATGAAAGAGATGATCTATTTCCATATCAGTATAATACATCTAATTCGTCAAATACAATACATCGTAGGGAGACATTTACATTTAAAAGTGAAACACCAGCATTTAGGGTCTATAATTGTGCGACAGCACATAACTTTCAGAAATCTACATTTACTGAATGGTTTAAAACCAATGGGACATGGAATATAAATGATGCTTATCATTATTTATCTTGTTTTCAGCATATAGGTATTAAAAGACCTGAACTTTATACAGCAGGTAAGTTACTGAATGGTCCCTATAATCCAGATAATGATGAAGGAGGTTATCAGGGTCTTTACACTCAAAGATCTCTTCCAAATGCTAGTGGGGATAAAGTCTTCTGTAGCGGTCAAAAATGGACCAAAGAGAATCTATTAAGATTTAAGGCATTCTTTGATACACAACCTATTTATCCAGAACTCTTTGATTATGAACAGAATGGATTTGAGTGTAATTCTACATTCACTAGATTCTTTCATATGAATCTATATGATAACTTTAATGGTTCGTATTTTGAGACTGGTATTGTGGGTAATATCATCTATGTTAATTATGGGGCGAATATCAGGGATACGAGGGCACAAAATCTGGGTTATGATCTTTATAATAGTGTGGTGAGTGGTAGCATGACAAGTTTCCCAATATTTGTTGATTACAATCCGAAAGCGGTGGACAATACAGAGAGTGATGTTGGATTCACGGATTGGGGTAACTCTTTTACTGATTGGTATTCTACATCATTGGAACCTGATTTTAATGATTTGGCATATGGGTTTGCTCGTAAAATAAGACGAGTAAATCAACGTGGCAAAGAAGAATTTTATATTGGGTTTCAGTTCACAAGGACAGGTAATAAGATCCCTGATCATTTCTTTCACAGTAATGCTTCACATGCTGCTGGAGCAAGAACAGACCCACAATATCAGTTAGGTTCAGGTTATGGTAGAAATTTTGGTTTTGATTATCACTTCACAGCATACGGAACAGCGGCACTCATGTTATATAATGGAAATCCTAATCTGGATGCTAATGATTTCACATCAACGGGCAAATCAGCGAGCACATTCAGTTCTAAATCATATTTTTTCGGTCAGTCTCCACAGGATACAAAATATTTTATGGATAAGTATATGTTTGGTATGTATCTTGGGGCAGATAATCCTCAATTTAAATATGATCCAGATCAACAGCGATTTCAGTTAAGTAATCTTCACACGGCAGAGGTGATTGGTAATATAGATAAAGCAGGTTATAATATTGATGGAACCGTCCAACCGAATAATCCAAATGCTACTGATCCATGTTATAGGATTAACAAGAGATTAAATAGAGACAATTATTGTCCAGATATGCCTCCATATACTGATAATTTTACTGCTAAAACAACTAGTGGGTCAGCAAATGCTTATATATCACATAATCCCAATGTAAAACCATATACAATCATGGATGCTCAAAGTGGGTTATTTATAGAAGATTGGGTTGTCCCCGAAAACAATTGGGACGATAGTCTTGTAGGTATTATGGGGTTTAGATACGATCAGTTTCACAATCCAAATAGCACATCAAGCAGACAGGTCAGATTAAAATCTGAGGGGGCAAATGCTGATCTTAATAATGTAAATGTTATTACAACAAATGCTGATGTGACTGCTGGTGATTATGTAAGTTTCACTAGAAATATGATGAACTCAAATCAAATCACCCCGGTTCTTCCAATTAATGTTGTCGCTGGTGGGCACGGGTTCTCTGCCACAGGGTTCTTTGGTCGTCGTATCACCCCAGCAGTAGTTATCAGTCCCGCAAGGAGTGTAAATATAACTGCTCAAAGATTACCTACTAAAACCTTGAGACCTTATTATACAATCAGGAGTGATATTATTTCTGAACAGAATCAAGTATTGGGTGGTCGTACAAGTGGTGTCACAATGCCGATAGTGGCAATCACAAATAAGGCAAATCCATATGGAGACTTTCTGAATGGTTTTGAGGGACAGATTACATTTACGAATACAATTGATAGGGTCATAACAAGGATCAAATGTAGTATTCATGAACCAGATGGCACTGCTGCGAGATGTGATTTAAATTCAGCAGTGATCTTTAAGATAAATCAACAGGTGAATACTGATTTAGATTTAGTTGATTCATTATTACAGAGTAAAAAGAAGAGTGATCAGATGGCGGCAGAATTGGCAGAAGATCCTGAATTAGAATTTAGTAATTTAAAGTATACAAAAGATATATTTGAGTAAGTATGTATTATTATTATTTGTTAAGGTTTCATATTAGTAATCAATATCATTTGAGTAGTCAGAGGAATCTAAAGAGATCTTCTAAGCATTTATTGGAATCAAGAAGAATTTTTAGAATATATTGTCAAAATAAAAATATCAAGTATAAATAAATGGATAACTTGGAAGATCTTCTAGCAATGGGTAAATTTTTAGAGGAACATGATAAAAAAGAGTGGGCAACGATGATATATGAATTTATAGATATTATGAATGATGAACCAGAAGATGATGATGATAGTGATTATGATTATAGTGAAGATGAGGGGGATGCTATCCCAGAACCCACTTATACGACGGAGGATGAACAGGGTTTTTTGTCTCTTGCTTGACAGATGAGTAGTCCTTCATTATGAGCGTCTTCTTCTATGACTCCAAACTTGATAAGTATTAAAATAGAAATCAGTACAAGATCTCTATCCTCTGCGGTGGGTTTTCGTTTTAGTTCTTCGTATCTCCACTTTTTGATGAAGTCTCTATTAAACTTGATTAATTTTGGGATGTCCCAA
>Ga0181421_1000609_pt1 | contig 10565 bp, 8 predicted proteins | sample 44SPOviralmetaG_FD_130146 | JGI IMG/M metagenome (GOLD analysis project Ga0181421, IMG submission 130146) | Marine viral communities from the oligotrophic San Pedro Time Series (SPOT) site, San Pedro Channel, CA, USA - 44 SPOT_SRF_2013-06-19 | ecosystem: Environmental > Aquatic > Marine > Strait...
AGGCAGCAGCGGCAGCAGAGGCAGCAGCGGCAGCACAGGCGGCAGAGGCAGCACAGGCGGCACAGGCAGCACAGGCGGCACAGGCAGCACAGGCAGTACAGGCAGCAAGGGCAGAAACAGAGGAAGCAAAGGCAGAAGCAGAGGCAGCAAGGACAGCAAAGGCAGAAGCAGAGGCAGAAGCAGAGGCAGCCACAGATATTTTGAGCTCAGCAAGGGCAGAGACAGCAAAGGCACAAATAGAGGCAGCAGAGGCACAGGCAACATGGGCAGCACAGGCACAGGTAGCACAGACACAGGCAGCACAGGCACAGGCACAGGCACAGGCAGCAGAGGCACGGGCAGCACAGGCAGAAGCACAGGCAGCAGAGGTTATGGCACGTGCGAGAGAACAGGCACGGGCAGAGGCAGCAGAGGCAGTACAGGCAGTACAGGCACAGGCACAGGCAGCACAGACACAGGCAGCAGAGGCAGTACAGGCAGTACAGGCACAGGCACAGGCACAGGCACAGGCACAGGCAGCACAGACACAGGCAGCACGGGCACGGGCAGAAGCACAGGCACAGGCAGCACAGGCAGCACAGGCGGCAGCACAGGCGGCAGAGACAGCACAGGCAGAAACAGAGAAAGCAAAGGCAGAAGCACAGGCAGAAGCACAGGCAGCACGGGCACGGGCAGAGGCAGCAGAGGCAGCACAGGCGGCACAGGCAGCAGAGGCAGCAGAGGCAGCAAGGGCAGCCGCAGAGGCAGCAAGGGCAGCAAAGGCAGAAGCAGAAGCACAGGCACGGGCACAGGCAGCAGAGGCAGTACAGGCAGCAGAGGCAGTACAGGCAGCACAGGCAGCACAGGCACAAGCAGCAGAAGCACAGGCAGCACAGGCAGCACAGGCGGCACAGGCAGCAGAGGCAGCAGAGGCAGCAAAGGCAGAAACAGAGAAAGCAAAGGCAGAAGCACAGGCAGCACAGGCACGGGCAGAGGCAGCACTGGCAAAGGCACAGGCGAATCTTAAAGAACTTAAAGAACTTAAAGAATATAATAACCCACTAACTGATGAGGAGCTTAGGAGATTGCAGAAAATGCCTGCAGCAGAAATGACAGTAAAAACCATTGCATTGACCCAAGAACTTAAAAAGCTCCGCACTGAGGTTAAAGAACTTCCAAAGCTCCGCAAAGAAGTTTTAAAACTTAAAAAGGATTCAAGCAAAAACCCACTTTCTCCCCCAATACGGAAAGGGAAAGTGAAAGCAAATCAACTAGGTGGGCCCTCTTCTAGCATTGGCCCGGTTTCATTACCACCCCCTGGAGCAGATGCGAAAGAGGAAATGCGTGCGGATGTGGAAAAAATTCCTTCGGATGCGGGGACTGATGTGAAATTGATACAAAAACTAGGTGGGCCCTCTTCTAGCATTGAACCGCTTAGAGAACTTGAAGAGTTAAATAAGCAAAGACAACAAAATGCTGATCTGGAAGAAGAATCTGGTCAGCTAACAGGAAAGCGGCGAGCGAGTGATACAACGGAAGCACTAAGACCATCGAAAAGAAAATTATTTAAACCGGAATGAAGCTAATTTATAATCGTAGTGCTGGAGGCTATTGGTGCGGGAACTCCGTATTTGTTCTGTATTCTTTTTTTCTCACGACGTTCTCTGTTATCCCATCTATCACCCTGGGTTTTCCTGACGGTTGTATCAGATGTGAATAAACTCAAACCTAGTAAATCAGCAATTCCAGTGCGTCGCACCAGAAGTGGAATCATGGGTATCAATAAAAATAGTACCGCTCCGTCTACCCATGACGCTATACTATCTTCCACGCCGACACATCTCGCCACATTCTCTGCTTTTACTTTGATTAATATCATATACATAATTATTACAATGATTGTAGGCCAGTCCAACAGTTGTCTGTAGTGAAGATCCATTTCACCATTCACTATGTTCTTAAGATTTTTCACTTCGTTTTTTTTCCATAATTTTACAAAGTGTAAAGAAAGACCAACGACAAACATGAATTCCAAAGGGAACGAAAAAACATTAATATATTGGTGAACATAGTATCTATTTCCAGTGAGTTGTACTCTTTTTTGAGTAACTGCATTACACAAGGATTCTGGTTCATATTTTTTCAAACTTTCGTTCCAATAACAACTCCTGTCAAATAAGTCTTTGAGTTCACCTAAGGTAACACACGCGCTACCAAGGGTTTCGTTACGAGACACGTTTGCACCATCCGGTAACGTGTCTAAGCTTTGTGGCCGTACGTTCGTTATTCCTGTGGGCAGAATGCTTTGATTCGCGCAGTTGTTTTGTGTTTCTGTGGTGATTTCGTTTGTAGACACAAAGTCAGAAATAAAAGCAGATGCGCGATCGTTATGATTTATCAAGGGTGCCTTTGCATCAGCTTTCAACCTCCATAATTCCCTTCCGGTAAGAAGAGACCTATGCACATAATCTCTTCCTCGTTTCATGGACCACATCGCGTTCACATAGGCCTGATCGAGAGATGTTACGCGATTTTCGGCACCCATTACAGATATCGGAACCATCACACAAGTAAAGGATTTAGTTGGTCCTGGCAAACTCGTCGATACTATACTACCAGTTGTGCACAACTTCACTTTGTAATGATCTACCATCAACAGAGTATGTCCAAGTTCGTGGGTGAGCAAAGATACGGGGAACACGTCACTCGAGAATCTTGTTGGGTGCCCCGCCACAACAGGTAACGCGGGTATCTGTACCAAAGAATGACAAACAATGTATGCGACTCCCCAAGATATGAAGAGTGAAACTGCCACAAGTGTTTTAGAAATCTTTCGAAAAGCCATCAGTTCCAGTGCGACACAAACCACAAAAGATGTCATAAATATAATTACAAAATATGTTCCCCACGGATCATACGGTAACTCAGCCCCCATTGAATCATTTATGTAAATTGTGACCCCCTTGGTAAAACAATGCCCCATTATGAACGACTTGTCGCCAGTCATGTAATTACGGCGTACGACATAACCATAGGTACCATCAGAATTCGAGTTTTCAAATACTACAGACATGTGGAAATTTAGGTCTCTCAGCTGATTTACGTGATGGCTTCTGAAACCAATATTTGCCATTCCACTTTCCCCGAAATCAAGAAGACCGTGTGATACATCCTCCTCAGGACCCCACGTTATTGCATCATATCGCTCAGTCCCACCATCCGAAGTTGGTTGTACTACAACAGCTATTTTGATTTCATGATCTTCACTCCGAAAATCTTCGGGATGTCCGTCATGTAAAACCTTCCTCCATTCATTTGTTGATTGCTTCAATACTTTCTTAAGATTGTCAGCTTGTTGATCACCCCACACAGTGGTTCGTTTTATACCATTGATGTCAGCAACAAATACTACAACATTCAAAGTTTGAGTGTCCCTGGCCTCATGCAGAACGTCATACAGTGTGTGATTACATAACTTCCACAGAGTTTTAGACTGATTGTGAATGTTTGATTTCACATAACATTCTATCTCTTCCGAAGTATTGTCTTCAGTGCCGCCAATACCCAAAATATTATAATTACAAACATTCACGTCATTCTCCGGTCGCATCAAATTATTATGAGGATCCTCTGGATCGCCCATTTTGACCATTCTTCCACTCATTGCTGAAAATATCATCAACAACCACAATGAAGCCAATATTAAGGTAGATCCATAAAGATCTAATGTAAATATCATTCTACAGTTATTGATATATATTTTATTGAAAATCTGACTTACCTTGGTGCTACCCCAGGTGGCATGTAAGCCCACATGACCAACGCTAGCCATCTGCGTCTAGTCTTGCCACCTGCTTTTCTGTACTGTGCCATGTGTCTTGCAACAAACTCGTCACGTCTCTTATCCCAATATGAAACCCTGTTAATACCGGGTACCAACATACTAGCCATAGTTTTCGGATCTCCTTTAGCCTTCTCGTACGCCCTCACGAAACCACGATTAGAACGTGCCACTTCACTCACACGAAGCTTTTTTGCTTCTTGTTCATGAGCCAGTGTTTCACCAAGAGACAACCACTTATAACGTTTTCTCATTTATAACTATTTATTAAAATAAAATCTGACCATTATTTTATAATGACACATTTAAGTTCAAACGCGAAAATAGGAGCAATGATATTTTATTCATTTTTAACTTTCTTTCTTGGACCTTTCTTAACACGACCTTTCCTAAAAAAACATCCTGATCAGTGTGTTGCAGGGTTTATTGTCGGGTTTGCCATAAGTATTGTTTTGTGGACTAAGTATGGATATTATCTTTAATTAAACACGCAATTTAAACACGCAATTTAAACACGCAATTTAAAAAAAATCACGTTTTACTCTCATCCGAATCACCCTCTATCCAAGAGTGTGACATATCGTGATAGCGTTCTGCGAATGATTCTAAATAAAGTAAAGTGAGCAGAAACGTTTAGCTGATGACACATGTGTTCCCTTGTGGTGGTTTGCTTTCAGAACCCAAGCCACAAACACCAACCATGAGCACCCTCTCCCCCGAGATCTGTCGGGCCCTCCAAGAGAATCCCCAATGCAATCAAGCAATCCAGCTCGCAAAAGCAGCCGAGTCCAAGATCTCGAAGCTGTCGATCAGTAAGGTAAAGAAGCTGTACAAAGCCTATTTGGGCGATACCGTGCCAAAAGAATATTGCAACGTGCCAGAAGAATATCGCAACGTGCCAGCAGAACACTTCTGCTTTGTGCCTTTCGTTGACCCCATCATATATAAAGTACATGGAAAGCAACCACCCATTCATTTGTATAGAAGCATGGCGACATACCTCTACTCGTTCTTGCCTTCCCTTCTTCGTGCCCGCGTGAAGCCGTTGTTGAAGCAGGAGATGGAAAAGGAGAGGAAGGAGGATTTAGCACAGGCGGAAAAGTGCCTGAAGGAGAAGGCGGAAGAGCAGTGGTGTGCATTTGTGAAGGCGAAAGATCGCCTCGAGCGCCTCAAGGGCAAGAAGATCAAGAAGAGCCTCAAGGGCAAGAAGATCAAGAAGAGCCTCAAGGGCAAGAAGATCAAGAAGCGCCATTTAAATTGAGGTGTTGGAGCAGTTGTATGATGACAATTCTGGTTATTTGGAGTGTGAGGCGGATGAAGATACTCGTGTGGGGCACGGTTTTTGGATCATCAGGATAAGATCCACTGTGTAATTTCCACTTGAGGATATATCTGAAAGAAAACTTTTGGGTTACACACGTGTACACTAAGAGAAAACAATTGTCTCACTCCCTCCCTCCCCCTGGCTCTTTCATTCTTCTTTCTTGTTTTAATTTAAGATAAGAAAGAGAGAGAAGAAGCTGTGGGTCGGGTCGTCAGTCGTGAGCTCCATGAAAATATACACATGTGTTCTCTCGCGTCAAATCCAACCGAGTCAAACTCGATCGACAAGCGCGCGAAAGTCGACTCATGGAGAGTGGTGAGGACGAGGACATTTGGTGTGGTTTAAGTGACATTGAGTTGATTCGAGCATGTGATGAGGCGGAGGAAAGGTACAAAGCCCATAAAAATGCTCGGGAAGCCACGATCCATGATGATGACATATTTGTTGACGATGCTGTCGTGCAACGTCACTTCAAGAGACTGCGCAAGGATTACAAGAAAGAAGAAGAGAAAGACGAGCAAGACGAGCAAGACGAGCAAGACGAGCAAGACGAGCAAGACGAGCAAGACGGGGACGAGGAAAGCGAAGAAGACGAGGACGGCCTGGACGACTTCATCGTACATGATGACAACGAAGAGGAATATCAGGAAGAATACGGAGACGAAGAGTCTCGAGACATCTACCTCCGACAGATTAAGGATGGTCACGATCCTTGTGCTGGAGCTGATGACCCCTCTTTTGATTCACGCGAGCTTGAGGAAATGGTGAAGGCTGATCCTTATATCAGAGTGCGTCCGCTTCCTTCACTTCGAGAAGTCCCTTTTGGAGCAAAACTGATATATCGTGTTGCCCGTGACGGCCCGGCAAATCATGATCGCGTTCTGGTCCCGAAGATTTGTGAGCTTTGTGGCATTGACTACAACAAATACGTGGAGTATGATAAGGAGAAGGGACACTTGAATATCGTCCACAGTGGATTCAACATTGCAACGTCTTGGAAGTTCGACTTCGTCAACAAGGGCTGGCAATCTTACTGTATTTGCAACCAGGCGCATGAGTTGATCCGTTTCTGTTCGTTCACGACATCGGATGACAAGTTGTACTACTTCCTCATCGGTGGAACCTGCCATTCCTACATCACGAATGGTATGCACGTCGACTACTACGATATCGCGGACTCCTTAACGAAGGAACGCCTCGAAAAGTTTATGCTGGATATGTAGAATTGTTGCAGGCGTAATCAGCAACGCTGCCGCTTCACCGATTGCTCGTCCAAGTTGGTCAGACTTTTTGGGCCTTGCAACTAAAATATTTTGGGTTCAAAAAAAATTCCCAAAAGTATTTTTGGAAAAATATTTTTTGAATTTTTTTATTTTCCCTTGCCCCCCCCCCCCTTCTTTTCTACGCGATATCTCATAAAATGTTATATTATAGTGTATTTAGTAAGGAGAAGTACTAGTGAAGCAGTAGTCAGGAGAAACGTGGGACGTTAAAGGGACGTTAAAGGGACGTTAAAGGTATTAAAGGTACTTAAAATATAGTGTCACAGAAGAATGCCGACTAGTGTGTATAAGGAAGCCCGCGTATGCGAATGTGGCTATACAACAAATAACACAGGAAATTGGTCCGCACATAAGAAGAGATGCAAATTGGTAAAGTCTGATAAAGACGCATTGGTAGAACAAATGAAACAGCAATTGGCCGATAAAGATCGTCAATTAGCAGATACACAGGAACAGTTAGCAGCAAAGGACGAACAAATAAAGGAAAAAGACGGTCAGATCAAGGAGCTAATTCAAGTGGCTAAGAAGCCAAGGACTGTGAACAACAATACTACAAACAAATACGTGGTGGAGCAACACATTAACGTGTTTGGAAACGAGTCCATTGAGCATATCAGCCCCGCAGAGATCCAAGCGTTACTGGCCGATCCGGCAAATGCAGTGCCCCAGTTCATCAAGCTGAAGCACCGTCGGGCTCCGGGAGGTGTGAACCATAACTTGCGCATCCCGAACCAGAAGCGGGCGATCTACCAGGTGGTGGTAGCGGGCGAGGGGGAGGATAAGGAGTGGGAAAACAAATCTAAAGGAGATGTGCTGGAGCAACTGTATGATGACAATTCTGGTTATTTAGAGTGTGAGGCGGATGAAGATACTAGGGTGGGGTCACGGTTTCTGGACCACCAGGATAAGGTGAAATTAAGTGCCGGTGGTGAGGATGGTGGAAGGCGTTACAAGGAGCAGCTGGATAAGATCCATAGTGTGGTGACGAATATGTGAGGTTCCCGCGTCCGTCTTCTTCCGCCTCGGCAAGCTCGAGGGTGCCGTCACCGCTGGCGAACTCGTAACACAGGGCTTTGTGGTAACCCTGCTGCTGGGCGAGTTGGTACCTGCTCGACCTGATGGGCATGAACTCGGGATTGCAAGTAGAATTTTCAGTAGACTAATAATAACCTAATAACGCACTAAAATCTCCACCAAGTCTCTTCAACATATTCCGATAAGTTTCCTCCTCAGCTCGGACAACAATCATCTTCTCTTTATCTCTTCGATTATTTACATTGAATGGCAAGTTCAGATGTTTTCCATTGGGTGGAACGATTTATAAAGCTTTTCCTGACACACTACCACTGGTATCTCTCCTACCAAAATGCTTATCTAAAAATATTTCGCGAATAAAAAAACAACATTTTTTGTATTAAAGACAATCGAAAATAGCAGATCAGAGTCGGGTCTTGATAGGGGATTGCACCATCATGCTTCACGACTCTCATGGTGGGCATCTAGTAGGGCATCTAGTAGTCCTGGTTTTGGGGACGAGAACCCCGGTAGTATAGGTGTAGTGGTTAGGCTACACCAGACAGACTAGCCGGGTGAGGATACGCGTAGGCTTAAAACCTGCGTAAACGGTTTGTCGAACGTCCTGTGTAAGGGGTAGTAGATAGACCGAGCAAAGAGTCGGGAACCAATATGGCCGACTCATCCCCCCCCCCTCCCCCTTCCTCTCCTTCCTCTCCTTCCTCTCCTTCTAACTCATTTGTGTGTGTGTAGGTCCGGACTTTCTATTTCTTCAAGTACGCATCACTGGTGTAATGGTGAGCATATAACACTTCCAATGTTGGGATCTGGGTTCAATTCCCAGGTGATGCAATGCCCTCTTAGCTCAGTTGGTTAGAGCGTGGGTCTTATGAGCCCGAGGTCGCCGGTTCAATCCCGGCAGGGGGTAATTAGTGTTGAGTTCACCCTAAAAAACTCAAATGAATGTCCAGATGCCCGAGTGGTCTAAGGGGGCAGACTCAAGATCTGCTGCGTACGCGCGCGTGGGTTCAAATCCCACTCTGGACAATAAGAATGTAATTGCATTCACAATGGGGATGTAGCTCAGTTGGTAGAGCGCTTCCTTTGCATGGAAGAGGCACCGAGATCGAAACTCGGCATCTCCAATCTGCTCCTATGGTGTAATTGGTAAACACACGGCGCTTTGAACGCCGCGCTCGCTGTTCGATCCAGCGTGGGAGCTTTTTTTTAACATATTAACGTGTGTATCCGTTTGCTTGAATCTCAAATAAAATATGAGTTGTAATGTATATGGTGACAGCAGCAGAATGTGATTTCAATTTACTGAAACCTGGATGTTTGGAGTTTTGCTCTAATCCAGATAATAGATGTAGCGATGATAGTAACGTTCAGTATTGTGTAGGAAAATATGGTCAGAATAAAGTTGATTACCCCGATTTGTCAGATGATGAAAATGTCCCTGCAGAGTGCAAATGTCTCTTGATGGGGCCTAGCACACGTTTGGAGAGAAAACTTGAGCTCGCGAATCATGGGAATCGTGCGTGTTGGTCTCCGTATTGCAGAATCGGTACTTCTCCAAAGCTTGATCAACTTTCAAAACCATCTTGGTGGATAGACATGCAGAGGTGTGCAGCCATCAACTTTTGTATTGTGGACATGGATGATACTAATTTGAATCAGTACGGTAACAGTATTTTACAGATTAACAATTGTAACGATGAGCAAAAGCAGAAAAGTGCTGGTCAGGAAGATTTTCAAAGTACAGAGGAGAGTGTAGTAGATGTTCCGTCTACTAATTCAAAAAGTTCAGAATTAAGTGATGATATGAAGTTGATAATTGGTGTTGGTATTTTTCTAGTAATATTGTTAGTAAGTTCTATTTCTTCCAAGGCAAAAAAACTTGAAAAAAATTTAACAAACTTAAAAAAAAGCATAGGGTTTTAGTATATGATAGTTTTGCTATTCATATTGTTTTTAGTTATTTTAAACAATTTGTTGGTTTTAGGCGAAAGTCAAACAAAATTACATGTAGGTATTTTTGATATGAGTGATCTTTATGGTAGAAGGGAACCTGCGCCAAGAAGTTCTCCTATTGAGTTCAAATATTTAGATTACAATATTTTTGATCATTTCAAAAATGAAAAATACTACATCGAATATAAAGACTCTTTGGAGAATCATGAGACTGACAAAGAGTATTACAAAAGAATAATCAGAGAAGTTTCAAATAATCTACAATTAAAAGATCCGGACGATGCTATAATACGGTTTGCTTCTTGTCCTCACAGAGTGTTATCGCATTTTGATTGTATAGAAAGATATATCCACCTGGTAAAGGGTATGAAAAGAGTATTGTTGTTCGACCTCGATCTAAATCATGAATATGTCATGAAAATATTACACGAGAGCAAGGATTTTGATTTTGATTCGATGAAAAATAAATTGAGTAATGAATCTATCGTATTTGATGAGTATAATATGAATACTGGTGATACTATTCATATTCCAGCTGGTAAGTTTCACTATGTAGAATGCGGGTCGAGAGAAAATACGATTTTGCTAAGTTTAGATTACTATGTTGAAAACGATAGTTTAGACAATGAATTTGAACGTTTGTGGCCATCACAACAAGAATGGAAATATGAAAAATATTGACCATTAGTAAATGGATGATTTCTTGAAAATAAGCACTCTTGACGATAAATGGTTTTTATGTGAGGATTTGAGGTGGCATATTTGGAAAATGAGTAGAATTCGTACTTGTAGAATATGCAACAAATTTTTGGATACTGAAAACAAAGTTTCAATTTGTTTTGTAAAAGACGGATGTTTATGTTTTTACTGTTGGCATAAAATTAGGTCTCGTGTTTAAAATGTTTTAATTTATTAAATGGGTGATAATGTGATTTTAGAATATTTGAACAAAGAAAATGAAAAGGAGAGTGAATATATTGAGTATGGTTTCATTTTTTTGATGACACTGATACTTTTCAAATTTTTGACCGAATCAATGAATGCTAAAAAAAACAGACAAACGAAGAGGAACAAGTTGCTTTTTGATGCTAAAAGATTAAGTCTGATGGCCAAGATGAGCATGGCCCGTGGAGGGGGGGGAGCTGGAGGG
>Ga0181421_1000611_pt1 | contig 10557 bp, 12 predicted proteins | sample 44SPOviralmetaG_FD_130146 | JGI IMG/M metagenome (GOLD analysis project Ga0181421, IMG submission 130146) | Marine viral communities from the oligotrophic San Pedro Time Series (SPOT) site, San Pedro Channel, CA, USA - 44 SPOT_SRF_2013-06-19 | ecosystem: Environmental > Aquatic > Marine > Strait...
GGATGGTTCTGGCTCCGGTTCAGGCTCTGATTCAACATCCGTTTCAACATCCGGTTCAACGCCTACATCACCAACATCACCAACATCACCAACATCACCAACATCACCAACATCACAAATAACACCTCCAATACCACCAGTACCAAAAATAATAGATTCAGATTCAGGTTCCGGTTCAGGCTCCGGTTCAACACCCGTTTCAACATCCGGTTCAACGCCTACATCACAAATAACACCTCCAATACCACCAGTACCAAAAATATCAGAACCAGCCCCAACATCAGGCTCAGCATCAAGTTCAGAATTAACTCCAGCATCAAATTCAGCATCGACATCACAAATAACATCTCCAATACCTCCAGTGCCCAAAATATCAGATTCAGTATCGACATCACAAATAACGCCTCCAATACCTCCAGCACCAAAAATAATAGATCCATCATCAGATTTAGATCCAGAATCAGGTTCATCCACATCATCAGATTCAGACCCAGGATCAGGCCCAGTATCGGATCCAACGCCTACATCACAAATAACACCTCCAACACCCCCAGTACCAAAAATAATAGATCCACCATCAGATTCAGATCCAGCATCGGGTTCATCCACAACATCAGATTTAGACCCAGTATCGGATCCAACGCCTACATCACAAATAACACCTCCAATACCTCCAGTACCACCAATAACATCAGCAGAAGCGGCAGCAGAAGAAGAAGCTAGGCGTGCAGCAGAAGCGGCAGCAGAAGAAGAAGCTAGGCGTGCAGAAGAAGCGAGACGTGCAGCAGAAGCGGCAGCAGCAGAAGCGAAACGTGTTAAAGAAAAGCGTGTTAGAGAAGCGTTTGAACAAATTAGGTCACTACTAAAAAATGCAGTTACTAAAAATGTAGCCAAAAAAGCAGCAGAAGCAGGTCAAAAAAGGTTGACACGCATTTCAGAGGCAGAAGCGGCAGCAGCAGCAGAAGCTGCAGAAAAAGCGAGACTTGAAAAAGAAGCCACAACAGAAAAAAAGAGAATTGCGGCAGCAGAAGCGGCGAGAGTAGCAGAAGAAAAAGCGAGACTTGCAGCACAAGCGGCAGCAAAAGAGGCGAAACGTATTGAAGAAGAAAATCAACGTAAAACAAAGATAGCACTAGCAGGACAAGCTGCAGCACGAGGTGTAGAAATGCAAGAAAAACGTAAGAATAAATCAAAAGTGTTAGAAGAGATTAAAGAAAGGGGTGCAAGCGCTAGAGAAGCAGAGAATATGGCAGCAGAGGAAAAACGCCAAGCCGAAGAAAAACGCCAAGCCGAAGAAAAACGCCAAAAAGTGGAAAATGCAGTAAATACAATAAAAAACATATTAAAAAAAGCAGTAAGTGCACAAAAACCAGATGAACTCCGACCAGCAGAACCAACTGCAGTTGTAGAAACACCACCCATAGCAAGACGCGTACCAACTGAGCCACAAATAGCAACACCCGCACCACAAGAAGGGTTTGATAGGTTTATACAAGAATTTCCACTATTTTCACGTAGTGGGGTACCGCCGCCGCCCGCGGTCGGAGATTTAGGACAAGCTCTAACAGGTATTAAAAGAGGTGGCGCCCGAACCCGTAAAAACAAGCGAGGAAAAAAGAAGAGAAAGAGAAAACACAAAGAAACATTAAAAAATAAAAAGACCACAATAGTAAGCAATTTTGTGAAAAATTTAATAAATTATGTAAAAACTAGACGCAATAAAGTTAATAATAAAAAGCATAAGACATCATTGAGAGGGAGAAGCTAGATTCCCCCTTATTGTTTTTTGTTAGGTTTATTTCAATAAGGGGGGCTTGGAGGAACCGGTAGTCCCCCGGTAATAGTACCGCCAGTCGAACCAAAGCCACCAGCCCCACGCTGGGTAGAGCCAAGAACATCTTCGTTTGCAACGACCTCTACTTTAATAGGTGAAAGAGTAGGTGAACAAATTTGAACAAGTCGCGTACCCTTTTCGACTTCAACAGGAGATTTGCTAATATTATCAAACATTACACCGAGGCAACCACGATAACCCGAGTCAATGATTCCAACACAATTAGCTAGACGGACCTTTGTTTTTCCAATGCTGGAACGAGGATAAACATAGAACGAGAGAGGGTCGCCATTTTTATCAAATGCTGCACACTTGACTCCGAGGTCAACCTTCTTATTTTCAAAAGCATCAATAACAAATTTTTCAGGAATAAAGAGATCAAATCCAGCGTCTGGATAAGGAGACGAAAGATTGGGCATCACTTTTTCTTTGATGTAGTCAACATATTTTTGGCGAAGTTCGGGGTCATTCACGTAGATCTTGAGAAGCATGTTAATTATACTAAATTAAAATGCTTTTATTTTAAATTTCAATTTTTAGGGGGAACCTAGGTCCCCCACTTTACCAATACAACATTTATCTAATATGCTCAAAGCATGAGCATCAGAATGCCCCTTAATAGAGTTAAAATCTTTTGTAGCGTCTTTATAATGGTATTTTTGTAATAATCTTTTACCACCTGGATGGCTATTGGAAAACTCAGTAACATCAAATAAATACCCATCTATTATAATAATAATTTCATCCATAAATACTTCACTTTATTATATTTTATAACGATTTTAAAACGATTTTATAACGATTTTATAAACAAATAATATTTTTTTCAATAATGATATTTGTGGTGTAAGATAGAGACATTAGTTAGCGTTTTACCGTCTTTTTTCGTTTTTTTGCATTAGTTTTTTTTGCCTTTGTTTTTTTGTGACGCTTACCAGCATGTTCTATCAGGATGGTTTGTATTTGTTTCTCTACATCTTCAGGTATATTTTTATTATCTACTTTCGAAACCAGTCGCAAAGTTTTTATACGAGAAAAATCTTTTGCTCTTTTTAGATGACGTGCTTTTCTCGCAGCCTCTGCTTTAACTGAATGTCCAGTCGCTTTTTTGTGTAATGGGTGGTCTAATATTCTTCTATACTGAATACTTTTAGCTTCAGGATCATTCATAATAGAAATATAATATTAATCCAGATTATATTTTATTAAAGAGTGGTTCTTCTAGGTTATAAAATTGAAATAAATAAATAATAATGAATACTTTGTATTCAAAACAATAATTAGCATGGCTTTTTACAGTTATCCAGATTGTGAAGCCGTGTCAGAGTCAGATTACTCCATAGTAGAATCAAGTGATGGCGATGAAGAGGGATCTATTGCACCTCATGTAGGTAGCAAGATTGTTATGGTAACAGGTGTTGCCGGGTTTATAGGGTCAAATTGTGCAGAAAAACTTATTGCGCGTGGCGATATTGTAATTGGGATTGACGAGGTAAATGACTACTACGACGTCCGCATCAAACGGGCAAATATTGAGCGACTAGAAAGGTTGACAAATTACACTGGCACATTCCGCTTCTTTGAGGGCGACATTTGCAACACAGAGTTCATCACTAAAATCTTTGAAGAGGAAAACCCTCGTTGGATATTACATCTAGCTGCTCGTGCAGGTGTAAGACCGTCCATCGACGACCCATTTGTCTACATTCACTCGAATATTGAGGCAACAACCCGCCTACTAGAGCTATCACGAAAGCATAGATGCGAGCACTTTGTGTTCGCGTCATCGTCGAGTGTGTATGGTGGTTCGAGGAAATCGTTATTCTCAGAGAGCGACGACGTATCCAACCCAGTTTCGCCGTATGCAGCGACGAAGAAAAGTTGCGAGTTGATCGGTTTCACATACAATCACCTTTATCAACTTCCAGTCGCGGGTCTGCGGTTCTTCACTGTCTACGGACCTGGCTGTCGCCCCGACATGGCACCATTTAAGTTTATTGAACATGTGAGTCGCGGACTTGAAATCCAGCAGTTCGGTGATGGGTCGTCGTCGCGGGATTACACGTTTGTGGAAGACATTGTTGACGGGTGCCTGCGCGCCCTCGATCGCCCACATGGATATCAGATTTACAATCTTGGAAATGGCGATCCGACATGTCTGAAAGATTTTATTGATATTGTGGAACGTTGTACTGAACGTAAGGCAGTGATAAAGATTCTTCCAGACCAACCAGGTGATGTACCACGCACATGTGCTGACATAACCAAGGCATCTACGTTACTTGGGTACAAGCCTCGCACCAAATTCGCCGATGGAATTGCAAAAACTGTCGAATGGTACAATAAGAACTATAATGCAAATATCGAAGTAGTGGGTAAAGAAGAACCTAAGTATCCTATAAAAATTGAAATATTAATACCAATTAAAGGACTATTGTAGATAATATACAAACCAATGGCTGATTATATTTCTCAGAAAGACATTTCACTCGCGAGCCACGCATTCGATGAAGCATCTAAGTCCCCGTGTTTGATGAAGCATGGGTGTGTTGCAACGATGAATGGGAAAATCATCGGACGCGGTCACAATCATTACCGTACGAATTCGCACGATAAAATTATCCATAAGATGTGCAGTTGTCATGCCGAAATCGACACTATTCGCAATACTTACTACGCCATGCGTGCTCATGTGAAATCACGGTCACATCAGTTAAAAGTTGTTTAAGAAAATAACAATATATGTAGTGCGGGTTGGTCACGACAACGAAATTCGTGATTCTGCCCCCTGCATATATTGTGCAAATCAAATGAAGGATTTTAATATTAAAAGAATAGTGTATTCAAACACGAACGGAAACTACACAGCACAAAAATGTAAAGATTATGCCACAAATCACGTATCACATGGTGAAAAAATGAGAATTAAACAAGAAATGTGTCCAATGGTTCCATTAGTTTGTTAGAGTTTATCTTCTTCTGTATGTTCTGTATCTTAATCTCATACCACCAATACGACCAGTAGTTTGATTAGTACGCGAAATAAAGTTTTTTGTTGTGTATGAATTACCTAAACCTCTGCGTCTTACATAGCGGTTTGTGACACCAAAACCAAACGAAACTCTAGGTACTAATCCCGACTTGCTTGGACCACCACCTTGATTTCTTCTACTAATAGTATTTTTATATCTAGCTGCTCTTGCACCCATTTTATATATATACTATTAATATATATTTTTTCACGAGTTCCTAAATTAGAAATAAATGTTCTTATTCATGAGTACTCTTCAACACAAGGGACCAATTTGCACCATTCAAATTAACGAGTTGCCCTCTTTCATTAAATAAACGAACTCGCATACGATCAATATCGACCTTACCGCAATATTTACGAACGGATGAGTTATTACTAACATACGAAAATGAGGAATACGCAAACTGCAAACCATTTACATCAACGGGAATAATCGCTAAAACATCCGAATTGATAGAAAATTTAAGTTTTTCAGTTGGTTTGTGTCTTTGTATCAAAATTTCATTCAATGAATACTGCTGTGCTAAGGTTATTTGACGTGGAACTCCCTGATTATACTGGACAATATTATCAGCATTTAGGCCAGAAACATCTAAACTATTGGAAAAATAATCGGGCAAAGTAAGCGCGCTTTCTTCGTCGTATAAAGTGACTAGATTGTTTGATATTTTATTATTATTGTAATCATCCAATAACAAGAAGAAAAACTGTGTATGAGTAAGATTTATAATTTCCTCCCCGTTAATCTCGTTAATTGAATCGGGATAAAAATATTCTGAATCTCTAAAACCGAGAATCCAACCTAAATTATAATTCCTCCAAGTATCATTTTTACGGTGAAACACTATTGTGAGATCACTAGAAGTTATTTTAGAAATAGAAATTTTGTATGAGGCAGAATTATAAGATAGTGATAGAAAATTACTAAAAGTAGCATGATTATTCAATGCGTCTACCAAAGATGATACAGTGTAGTGACCACTAGGAATTTCAATACGAGTATCATCAATCCATAAAAAATTATTCGAATAAGCAGAATCAATATTATACCACGTATAAGGAATCTCTATTGATGATAAAGAAAGTGACATTACATTTTTCATTGATTCGGTCAAACTAAAAGTAAAATCACTTTCATTGTAGGTGATCATATTACCAACTGTGAGTGAACCATATTCCCCATCATAAACATTGTTTTTTCTATAACTACTGTTGATGTATATAATTTTATCGTAAATATTATTTGTCGACTCTACCGAGTTAAGTGATTCGATCAATTTAATATTGGCCTTATTGAAGAAGGAACGAAGATTTCCATCTCTATCATTAACACCAGTGGCATACTTAGACAATAAATCATTAGTTTTCGTCTGTATTTTATCTTTAGTGAAAGGGGGGTCTAATTGATATAAAGAAAAAAGATCATCAATAGTCCAATCGTTTATATCTAAATTACTATTCATTAGTCAGTTATATTTATTGTATAATATATTTATGCCATAAGACATTTAATACATTTTCCGCCTATTAGTAAACATTTGTACAAGTTGTTGTACAACATATTCATTAGTAAAAGAGACGTTCATAAGATTTTTAACAGGGATTTGTGTAATACCAATACTTCTTTGTACATGAGATTTTGTTTTAAACAATGCGTATTGCATTTTTTTGATGAATTCGAGTTCACCCACAGTCATGTCTTTTACATCAATTCGATAGTTAGAATGGTATATGTATTTGTTGTATTTTGGAATCTCATAAATAGCGCATTTAACTTTGCGATCTAAAATATTTTGAATTAAACCAATACCAATAATATCTTTAACATCAGGAGAAATATCCATTTCAAATACGAACATGTAACGATTCTCAGGCACTTTTGATGAAATTTTCACAGGACTACCATAGATACATCCATCATATTCTTTTTTCCGACGGTAAGCGAGGTTTTCGTCCCGAGTAATACTATTGAAACGTGTACTTGCTAATACAAAAGTCATTCGGTTTCAACTAAAGAAATACATGTAAAGTAGCGTTGTGATTTTTTTCAATTTTAAAGGTAATCGATAATGTTGTATTATTTTACTTTGCTATATATTTAAAGGTGGTCAACATTCCTAAAAGTGTGACAACGTATAATAAGAATATTAAATCGGGTTTGTTATTATTCCATATTTTTTCAAAATCCATTCTATTGATGTATAAGAATATTTAATTTTTTATAGATTATAAAAAGAGTCTCCTAAAAATTGAAATATATTCATTTAAAATAAACTAACCAAATATCAATAGAAACAAACAAATAACAATGACAACTTTCAATGAGGAAACGAATCAATCGCCTGCTATGAATTATCTAGGAGTAGCAAAATGCGAAGTGAAGGTGGAACATGAAGAACAAGTACGAGATGGTTGGGTGAAATTGTCGAGGGACGGATCAGGAAACCTCGTACAAAAGTTTGGTAAAGAATGTGAAAATGAGTATTTGATTAATGCAGAAAAACAAGACGAAATTAACAAAGCAAATGCACTACTACTTCGCCACGAACAATATGAGAAGTACGACACAGAATTGTATCACAAGGAGTATATTAATTCTTGGGATGATGTAGATATGTCAGATTCTGATGCTTCTAGCAATGAAGAAGAAACAGATGACGAATTATACGAAGATGATGAGGATATGATGGACTACTAGGGGAAACCCTAGGTTCCCCCTAAAAATTAAGTTAAAAACTTTTTTATAAAATAATTCATCATAAAAATGGAAGATTACGATTCCGAATCGGAGGATTGTATACTAAACGAATTATCAAACGAATTAGAATGTCTAAAGTACACAAAAGTAGATTTAAGAGAAATGCAATGTTTTTTTCTTTATGTAGATTCAAATAGGTGTTTGAAAAATTTAGACAAATCAGAAATCAAACTGTCCATTCCTAACACATTATTAAAACACGAACTCCAAAATGTCATTAAGAACAGAGTAAAAAAAAACGAAAAACATTACAAATTAGTAAATTTATTCAAATATAACTTTAATATCGATGAACACGAAATAAAGAATCACGAAAAGTACAACTTTTTAGAGTCAATAGAATTATTAAGTGATATTTCCTTCCACCCATCAGTGGAAGTAATGTCGGATATTAACTCGTTGTTTTTCGTCTTTCATGAAACAAACCAAACAAACAAAACAAAAAAACATATTACATTCAGTCCAAACAATAAGACAAATAAGAACATTAGATAATAATATGCTGAATAAGAGGAGAGGGTCAATATATCTGATACAGACAATAAGACCCTAAACCATGTGTTATGATACTATGATAAATATCATGCTTATACTCTTGAAATGAATATTTTCTCAAAGTGTAAAAGTTAATAATTGTTAAAAAACACACAATAGAACTAAGCCTCCGTATATGTTGATTATAATAATTGACGTAAAAAATAATTAATGTATTAGTAAACAAATCATAGCATAATAATAGTTTATTGTCTCTATGAGTATGGAATAAAATACCATTAAATAAAATAATGATCGAATAAAAAGATTTTTTTAAAATTAATATTGGTGCAAAACATAATAACAACGATGACAAGTTAATATAGGAGATTTTCATAACAGTTAATATAATAGTGAATTACCCAGAAACGTTTAAGTGGTGTAGATTCTCCCCAACATAACCTCTGCAATATATACAAACCAAGCAAGTATATATACTAAGCACGAATATTGAGAATAACGCATTCCTTGTAGGAACTCCCATTCGAAATATTTGATAGCATATGTGTCAATACTTTTATATCCGCGCCTGTGATAATAATCCCGAACCCCTTCTCCGGTGATGACCGAAATACCCGTCAGCCCATTTACCCACGCAATATTCTCAGCATAGCGAAGCAAATTCTTACCAATCCCCATATGCTGTGTTGAAATAGACTTATTGTGTCCTACAGGAACAATATTATTATAAACATGTAATTCGCGTACCAATCCAGTGTCACGAATGCCATCAAAGACTGGACGGTGATCAATAGGAGGAATACGCAAGCGAATGAAACCAAAAATCACCTTCTTGTCCCGACTTTCCAGCGAAATGAAATATTCGACCCCACCCGATGCCTCATATTTTCGAACAACATATGAAGCATTTTCAATATCGTATTCAATGTGTCGGCCGATTTCCCGACTTCGAATATCATTACTGTGCTTGTCAACCTTCTTAAGCTTATCGTCAATGACTTGCCGCATATTCATACAAGTATTGCCACCAGAGATGTAGGGAAGAGGGATGTCGCGAACGATTCGTGGAATACGCATCCAAGGCTTACATTGCAACATCGCGTATTGAACCACGTCGATGAGCGCATCTGGATTTTGCTGTGAGTAAGGGACATACTTTCCACTGTTGTACCATTTTTCAATCACTGTCCAAGGTACAACCTCACACGGATAGATTTTCATTTGATCGGGTTGAAGTAGGCTGGTGTTGAACAACACGTCAAACATGTCCTTGTCCATTTGTGGCGTTGCTCCGGGCAAATCCGGCATAATATGAATATCAATCTTGAATCCATTGTTCTTGAGATATTGCACACATTTTACAGCATCAAGAAAGGTGTGTCCTCGATTAATTTTTTTGAGAATATTGTCATTAATGTGCTGTACACCCAGTTGAATGCGTGTGGTTCCACTATTTCTGAAAAACCAAATCCAATCGTCATTAATTGCGTCACGTCTGGTTTCGATACAAATACCGATGATCCGGACTTTTGTGGTCATATTAATATGGATTTCTTCTTCAAGAGAATAGGGAGCCCTTTTGGGAGAGCTGTCGTAAAATGTGTTGGCACTGTAAAACAAATCCCGATGAAATTCAATCAAATATTCCTTGGGAAATTCAGTATATGTACCGCCTTCAATAATGAGGTCGAGCTTATCGACTTCATGACCTTGCATAAGAAGACTGTTCATCCGATTCATCATCTGTTCGTAGGCATCCCAGTTGTTTTGAAAGCCACGGGATACGGCAGGTTCGTTTTTCAAGTAACTCCTCGGCATATCATGGTCAGCGCCATTTTTCACAGATTCATCAGGACAATAGTAACAATTATGTTTACAACTGAAACTTTGACCGTGAGGGTGCGGTGAAAGTAGAACCGCAAAACTATTCACACCAGATAGATTGCGACTTGGACACTTTTGCAACATGAGCCAAAATCGCTGATCACTCTCGATTTTGTTTTCTTTGATCATCTTCTGATATACATACACGAGGAAAGACTTCTTCACAATAATATCACCCCTTTTTTGCAGTTTGGCGTAGATTTTGTTGAACAGTTTCTTATCGTTTTTACAGCCGTTGTAAAGTGTAAGCACCAGCTCTTCATATTTATGAATATTTTGTGCGGTGATTGAGTGGAATTGTTTGTCGTTTTTCGAGTAAATCGATTCAATGTCGCGAACATGATTGCTAGAACAAGCCATGTTAAATATTAACTTATATTTACTTGTGTATTTTGACTATAAACTATAAAAAAAATAGAGTATTAAATTCAATTTTTAGGGGGAACCCAGGTTCCCTTTACCCCTTACCCCCTCCCTTTTAACTAATCTTGTTTAACGGCGAAGTTTGCGATCGAGTTTACGACCAATAAATTCCCAGTGTCTACGTCCTGA
>Ga0181421_1000612_pt1 | contig 10551 bp, 15 predicted proteins | sample 44SPOviralmetaG_FD_130146 | JGI IMG/M metagenome (GOLD analysis project Ga0181421, IMG submission 130146) | Marine viral communities from the oligotrophic San Pedro Time Series (SPOT) site, San Pedro Channel, CA, USA - 44 SPOT_SRF_2013-06-19 | ecosystem: Environmental > Aquatic > Marine > Strait...
CAAGGTGGTGTGTCAATTCACACGCTCCAAAGGATGCTCACGCACCCACCTGCACCTGTTCTGGACTATTTTTCACAAAAGTTAATCCAGTATCAATAATATCAGGTTCCAAACTTCCCAGTAGCCCTTCAAAGTGGTCAATGCAGAAATGTTCTCTGCCATTGTCAGCATAGGTTTCAGGGGCGGTATTACCAAAAACTGCACCATTATGGTACGAGGTAGCACGGACAATTTCGGGATGACCAAGAGTGGGATTGCATTTGTCGCCACATAAAACTTTTTTAGCATGGACTAAAGTATTGTAGCCCTGATGACCATTTCCTACAAGCACTCCACCCATGTAAACCGATATGCGTTCAATGAAAGAAGAAACATCAGCAGGGAGCGAGACAGCACCACCTGTTCCTGTAGCAACGGCGCCAAAAAACAAGCGTAACGAGGATATCTTAACTAAACTATTTGTAGGTAATTCAAATCTTACCAGTTTGCCCGAGGTCTGGTTACCTGTTGTCTGCGGGTTAATTTTGAAATGACTAGTGGAGAGGCCTTGGATTCTCTGCATGAAAAAACTGACATTCGCTGGTAGAGACATTTTTGTTTATAATTATAATAAATATTTTAAATTTAAAATGTTTTTAATTTAAATTTAAATTATTTTTTTGAGAGAATAAGATTAATTAATTTTATTTTAATGTTTTGGATTTCCGTAGTCTTGCCATACATACATACCTTGAGTTTTAGAGGCAGGAAGAGCAGGTCTTAATCCTTCACTTTGCAGTTTTGCAGGGCTTGAAGTTTTTAAAATATCAAATCTTATAACCGCAGTGAAGAATAGATTTCCTAAAGTGCTTTGGAATTTACTTTCAAAAGCATCGCTTCCTGCCGATGCTACAGAACCAGGTAGGCCAGAAGCCGTGCCGTCCTGTCGTTCTACATTTAATCTTCCTAAGGCACGACCTTTACTATCAGTTAAAAATAATCTTAAATTGCTTAATTTTCTTGTTTGTAGATTAATAAAGTATTCTTCGCCCGTAGCCGATTCATAAGTGATGTATTCGGTATCTCTAAACATTCTTGCTAAAATATCACTATTAACAACATCATTGGGTAATCTTCCTCTATCGCTGGATAGAACACTAGTCTCTAAACCTGACTGGGCATTATTACATCTTAAATATACATAGGGGTCACTAGTTCTTTGCATAGGATAAAAACCCTGAACTCTAATAGTATTAGTGGCTATTGTAATCTTTAAACTCTGGAAGGTTAAATCACTAGTATCGTCTTGTCTATTTCCTCCTAAAATACAATAGGTCTCACCTGTTGATTCTTCCATTTGAATTGTGAATGCTTGAATTCCGTGAGCAACAGTTAATCCACCTACGTCTTTCGATGTTAAAGTAACATCTAATAATCTGTTGCCCGTTTCGCCCACTGAAGGAGCGCCATTTATTTCTGGTAAAGTAACTGCTGTAAATGACCCTACGGTAAGGTTGGCTTTCGTTAAAAGAAATGCTTTTAGAACTTCCGCAAATTCAAAAGCAATCTCATTTATTGTTTTGTAGTTTTTTCTTGGTATGGCTTTTAGTTCAATAAAATCCCCTGTTCCATTTTGTACTGATGCTGTGCCTCTTACAATAAAACGACTATTATGAATATTTATTTGATAAATATTGTTAAACATATTAAAATTTAAAAGAGAAAGTCTAATGTTTTCACCATCACCACCGACTATTGACTGCCCTTCAAAATGAATTTGAACATCATCTCCTTTGCTCTGGCGGTCACCTACGATTGAGGATTTCTCAGTATCAATAAACATGTTGAAAGAATTAACAACTTCTTGTCCTTGAAATCTGCTATTATGAATTGACATTTTATATAAATATATATTTTATTTTATTTCTATTTCTTTTTCTTTTTCTCTTTTTTCTAAATTTTGTTTAGCATATTTAAAAGGCTCGTTTTCAACCTTTTTCATTATCTTTTCAATCTCTTCTTCGCTTGAGTTTTTACACATATCATACACTATTTCAGCATAGTAACTACTTACGTCAGGATATAATTCTTTCATTGTTTTTAATGCTAATCGTTTTTCTTGTAATTGGTCATCGGTATAGTTAAAATGATTTTCATGTTTTTTTCTGTCGTATCCCTCAATCTCCATTTATATATATTAATAAAATAATTTTTAATATATATTTTTTTTACTTAATTTGGTGGTTCATAAAAAGAGTCTCCTTCTTCTTCATCTTCCGGTGCTTCATTCATTAGTTCGGTCGATTCATCATCATCAATTGATGTTTCTAAAGGTGGTAATTCTTGTCTTCCTGATTGGTCATAAGAGCGTTCTATTAATGCTAAAGAAGCGGTATCATCTCTATACATTTTATTTAATTTAGATAGGGCTTCGCCGTCACTAACTGGTCTTGGATATGCTCCATTTAAAAGATAACCAGCAATATCTCTATACTCTTCTACGTCAACCAGATTAGCAATAGTGCTTCGCATACGAGTTGATAAAAAAGACCGAGAACCTGCTAAATTTTGACTAAATAAATCTGATGCTTCTTTTCTAGGGATTCTACCTAAAGATAGTGAGACACCAGGCTGAACTCCTCCTGCACGAGAGTCAGGAGCAACGGGCAAAATTAAATCGCCTCCCTGTAGTCGTGATTGGAAAGAAGTTTCTATATTTGGTCTAAAATTGTTAGAGCCAATTTCTCTTCGGTAATTTTGTATAGCCTCAAAAGCCAGTTGAGTAGAGCGGTCTGGTTGAGCGACGGTAGCAAAATTGCGTAAGTCATTAATAGGAAATCTAGAAGGTTTATGTAAAACCTTTGTTTCTGTTGGAACTTTTATACCTTTAAAAATGTTTTTTTTTAAATGAACTTTAGCCATTTTTTCTTGACCTGCTAGGTCTAGAGGGAAAAATTCTGGAAATCTCATTTTAGTTGCATAGTCTGATAATACTCCACTACGAGCCATTTGTTATATAAATATATTTTATTTTATTTATTTATTTCTTCGGGGATAATAAACTCGTCAAACTTTTTTCTAAAACAACTTACGTGATTGTTTTTCTTGTGGAAATCAATAAATAAAAAAGGATAATCTTTACCATCACCAATCGCCGTTTCATAAACTTTATTAAATGTTTCTTCTTCAAACTCTCCGCCTACGCTCTCCGCTACATCTTTTAATTCCTGTTTGTCCTTTGTTTTAAATAATAACATACTAGTGCATTGATTTCTAATTACCTTATTGAGTCCGCCTGTTTGGCATTTAAAAGATTGTATCATAAAAAAAAGACTTACGCCTATACTACTACCCTCTTTGAGTTGTCCTATATGACGACTATATGTTGATAGTCCGTTTAACTTTCTTGGCTTTGAATAAATACCTGAACCAAGCATATCATCAAAGATTACTCCTATGCGTGGCTTCTCACCATTCCATCTATGGGTTGGCTTTTCAAAATAGCCATCATCTGAAAAGAACTGCAGTAATAGGTCATCGTCCATATACTTACCATCTCGTAAATCCTTCATTAATTTATTATATCTTTTTAGTTCATCTTTATAGCGTTCTAAATCTTCCGCTTCCGCTTCAACAATCTTTTTTATATCATCAATTACTTTTGGATTATCAACATCTTCAAATATATGCTCTATATTAATTCTATCCATAAGTTCTTTATTTGAATTCATAGTTGGACTGATTGCTATACAATAGTCAAATTTCATTTTTTCTATTAAATTTATTATTGCACAGGATTTACCACTTGCTCTTTTTCCTACAGCAATACATACTTGGTGCATCTTAGGCATTAATGAATCTGTTTCATATAAACCACTTTCTCCTTTTGGCGGTATAATATCTAATCCCTTAAATTTTTGCGTTCTCATTATTATTATAGATTAATATTATTTTTTTCTAATAGTGTTTTCTGCCAAATTGATTATTTAAAAATCCTCCATTAAACATACTTTCATATTGATTATTCAACTGCTGTTCTTCTCTTGTTAATTGACGTGGTGGTAAGCGTCTCTGTTCTTGTCTCTGCAATTGAGGAGGTGGTTCATATTGTTGCTGGGGTGGTGGCTCAGGCTCGGGTGGTGGTGGCTCAACTTTCTTTTTTCTTGTTGTTCTTTTTACAAATATTACATTATCGTTTGGTTCAAAGTCATCACTATCATCACTTGATTGCTCTACAATAATTTTTGTTTTTTTACCTCTACGCTTTGGTTTTTCTTCTTTTACTTCTTTTACTTCTTTTACTTCTTTTACTTCTTTTATTTCTTTTTTTTGTTCTTTTTCTTCTGGCTCTTTAAGTTCAGTTTCAATAACTTCTTTTTTAATATTTTCCTTTTTAGGCAAGACTTTTTCAACATCAGCAGTCATGGTTGCTACCTTTGATTCTAATTTTTTAACTGCGTTTTGTTTGCGTATAGCATTTGCTTTATCTCGAGCAAGGGCGAGTTTTGCTAAATGCTCAGGACTTAATGCTTTTCGTGGTTTGCCGTTACCATTAATTGATTTTCCTTTTACAAGTTTAGATGGTATTTCCTCTTGCGTTGTTTCTTCCTCAATTGGTTCTGGTTCGTCGTCAGCCATTTTATATATATAGATATTTTATTTCTAAATCTTGAATATTTATTTGTATTTAGAAAAATCTTTATACATATTAAATATGGTAAATAAAAAAGACTTGTATAAACAGGCGAAGGAATTAGGTATTAAAAAGATTAGTAGAATGACTAAACCTGAACTGGAAAGTGCTTTGTATATGGTTCATTTAAAAGAGTGGTTTAACGATATCGCTGGAAATATGGTTCATATTGAAGACGACGTTGTTTCCTTGACTCCTCTTGAAGATACTTCTCTAAACGATGTTCAGATGGTCGGAGGCGAGGAATGAAATGAAATATTAAATTTATAATATCATCAGGGAGGTCAAAGAATCGGTTAAATGGTTTCATTAATAATATAATTTATTTTTTTTATATTATTAATTTGTTGAAAGCATTGCGTAATAGAAAAGTAGTTGTCTAATGTCTAATATTCTTTTATGTAATGTAATGAATGTAATGTAATTAATTTTTTTCAGCCCCCTTTCACATATATACAATATATACATATATATTTTACATATATCTATTATTTTTTTTTAAAATTTCATTACATTCATTACATTCATTACATTCATTACATTAAATAAAAAGGTAATAAAAAAAAGAAGAAGAAGTTAGACAGGTGACCCCTTTTAAGAAGCCGAAATTTTCTATATAAAATTAATTAAAAAAAATATAGAAAAAAAAAATGTAATGAATGTAATGTAATTTTTTAGACGATTTAGGATTAATCGTAATCAATAGATGTTTTAATATCTACATCATTATTTAATTCAATAAAAGAACCTTTATCATCTCTTTTAATAATATATTTTTTATTACAAAATTTCTTCATTAACTTACCAAACATTTTATTATTAACATAATTATATTTATTTTCAGACATATAAATTTTATATTCACTATATATTTCGTCCATACGATATGTTCGTTTGTAAAAACTGGTAGAAAACCAGTCATTAATAAATCCAATCATAGGGTCTTCATTTAATTCATATATGTCTTCAGTTGCTTCATTCATAACTCTATCATTCACTACATCAAAATTAGAAATGTCTCTGGTTTTCAAAAAATTATAAAATGTTTTTAATATTTTTTTATCAAACATGTCAGTTCTTAATCTTTCAAAATATTTAGTATCGTTTTTATGTATATCACTACATTCCATAATTTGAAATCTTCTATCATCGCTATCTATTTTAACAGGGTTAGTATTATTGGTAGTATATACATAATTAACAAAATCTTTTATTTGAATAGGGTCAATACCTTTTAATTCAATCATTACATGTTCTCTTGTAATACTATCTTTTATTTTATCTACAATACCAAAAGTATCTTTACCAGTTGCTTCATTTAAAACACCATATATTTTTCCCTGAATAAGTGAATTAAAACGCCCACAAATTTTATCAATATCGCAGGTATCAAAAACAAGATTAGAACCAAGTAAGTTCTTCATTAGTAATTCAGCAATAGTAGTTTTACCAGTTCCTTGTTTTCCTTGAATTAAAAGGCAAACATTTGTTTTTTTTTCAGGTTTTTGAATTATGTGAGCATAATAATTTAATAAATATTCATATAACTTTTCATCAAAATTAGCAACAACTTTAAAATGATATAAAATATTACTAATATCACCATCAGGAACAATACTCTCATATTCTTTTTTTTCTATTTCAAAACCCCTCCATATATTATATATATTTTTAGGTTTTAATTTATTATTAGGATAAATACCCCAATTGTCCCACGTAGGTATAGTAGTGTCTTTATTTAAATAATCATTTATAAAATTATGATATATATGACCATATATCATAGGTAAATTTTTAACTCTTCTTAAATTACCATCGCAATCTAAAATACTCAATCCATCCATACTACCAATCATTTTATGGTATTTTTCAAAATAATCTTTTTTTTGCCCATAAGTTATTAACTGACTCCATTCGTTTCTGCAAAAATAATCAGGTGGTTCTTCAATAACAAGCAACTCTTCTTTAGTAAAAGGTTTAACAAACTCTTTTATGATAAAAGTAAGACCATGATTATTATCTTTCATATAAATATTAATTTCATCAATAAGTGAAATATCAAAATCAGTTTTTTTAACTTGAAAACCATCATAGCAATAAGAGGTAGGAGTAATATCTTTTTCTTTTAAAAATTCAAATACTTCCATAATTGCACGACATTCATATTCTTGTAATAAAATAGATACAATTTGTCTTGGTTTAATAGGAAATCCTTTTTTATCAAAAGGTTTTGGTTTTAAACGTTTATCTTTAGCACAACGTTCTAATTCTTTTTCATCGTGTTCTTTTATAAATGATTCCATGATTTGTTCTTTAATATTATCAATCATTCTTTCAAACTTATCAGATACAAATAATATTTTACAGGCTTTTTCAAAATCTTTTATTAATAATTGATATTCAACAGATAATTCATAATCATTTCTTTTTAAACCATATTCATTAGCCCATGCTTGTTCGCAACCACCATATAATATACGTGTGCAAAGCAGTTTAAGTAAATCTTTTTTTGTTAAAATATCTTTATTTTTTTTATTATATAAATCAATACATTTATCGTTTATAGAACACGATTTAAAGATTTCATCTTTATTATTAATAAATAATTGTAAATACTCAAATCTACCTTCGTCTTTGACAAGATTAAATAAAATAGCAGGGTGACAAGCAATAGCATCAATATCATATTCAGTTTCAGCAAATAAAGTAGCCCTTACTTTTTTCCACATAGCACAACAACTTCTCTTTTTTGAATCTTCAATAAAATATCTACCATACTTTTTGGTCTTAACATATTTAATATTAATAAAACCATTTTTTACTAAATGACAATATACTCTATATTCAGGTCTTTGTGGTTCCCAAATATCTTCATGTCTATAAATTTTATTAAGGAGTTTGGTGTTAGGATACTCAGCCAAAGTAAAAGAACTAACACCATCTTCATCAACGATAACTTCAAAAACCATTTTATATATATAATACATTATATTTATTTATATTATTTTTACTAAATAAATATAAAATAACCAATTTTTCCCTAAACATTAACCTCGGCATATTGGACATTTATGACATTTTAAAACACAGCCTAGATGATAGGAATGACCGCAAGTTAGCAGACAAAAACAATTTTTACAATCTATTTCTTCAAGGCATATTGAACATTCTATTTTCTCCTTTTTTTCTTTTAACATATCAAAATAATTATTTTTTAAAAAGTCTTTTACAATTCTAATAGGCTCTCGTGCAGGTTCTTGGTCAATATCCATCATAGCCATAGTTTCATCTAATACAATAACGCTTCCTAGATTATTTCTATTTCTATTTCTAGGCATTTTATAATATATATAAATATTATAATGAAGCCGATTTACAAACCTAAGAAAGAATTGAGTAAAGGACAAAAGGATTTAATGAAAGAACATAAATCTCATCACACCAAGAAACATATGGATATGATGAAGAAATTATTATTAGAGGGTTATTGTTTTCAACAAGCCCATTCTCTGACAATGAAAAAAATAGGAAAATAAAAATATATATATTTAGTATAAATGCCTCAGTTAATTAAAAATCCTATTCCAACCACTCGAGGAACAATTGTTATGCCTACTCGTCCAGCCAAAACCGCACGAACACCTCAACCTGCCAGACGTAAGCCACAAGCCCAGCCTCGTCCTCCTAGCAGACCTCGAGTTCAAACGTCGAGTCGTATTATGCCACGAAATATTCCATCAAACAAAAATAAATTAAAGTATTAAAATAAAAAAATTGAAACAAAAAAAAACTATTTTTTTATATCAATATTTAATATGGCAGGGTTTCATACAAAAACATTTTTAAAACACGATGATTATATGACACCTGAATATGCTTGGGACAATATTAAACAATATATTCCAAAATTAAAAATTTGGGAAGCATTCTATGGTGATGGAGCGAGTGGAAAATATTTAACAAAATTAGGGTTTGATGTAATACACGAACCAATTGATTTTTTTAAAGACGATGAACTACCTGATTATGAGTGTATAGTATCCAATCCTCCATTTAGTCGTAGTAAAGATGTAATGAAACGTTTGGCTGAATTAGATAAACCTTTTATTATTATTATGCCTTCCGCTAAAATTAATACATCATATTTTAGAGACAATTATACGAATAAAGGATTACAAATTATTATTCCACGAAAAAGAATTCATTTTACAAAACACGTAGAAGGTAAAGCAGTAGAGGGTTGGAAGAATGCTACTAAATTTGATTGCTTTTATTATTGTTATAAATTAAATTTACCGAAAGATATTATATGGCTAGAATAAAAAAAATTGAAACGGAAAATAATCTTTTTTTAATTGCAATATCCAATATGACTACTGTAATTGGAACATTAGTAACGCAAACAAATATTGCAGTAGGTCTATTAATTCCAAATAATATAGCAAACGATTCAATTGAAATTGTTGATGGAATAATTGCTATTGGCGAAGATAACGAAGGCAATCGACTCATTACTTATTGGCAATCGGAATTGACTGATGATAATATTGAAGGATTTGAAGGCGAAGGTATATATGCTAATAATAAAAAATTTGAAATAAATTTTAATTAATTATATAAAAAAAAATTGAAACAAAAAAAAACTATTTTTTTATTTCAATATCTAGTAATGCCGTTCTGTATGAAGTCCAATTGTAATAAGTTATCAAAACAAACATTCTGGAATCCTGACCATTGTGGTAATCACCGACCGAGATATAATGAACGTCCGACAAGATATAATAAAATTAAGGAGTTAGCAGAACGAGGAGCAACTTATGACGAACGCCAAAACGCACAACGTTTAATAGAAAAATATTATAGTATTGAAGAAACAGATTATGAGAAAATAATTAACAAATTTCTTCAATCATGTATTTATTAATTTATTGATTTTCAATATCATAATTCTCTAATATATTAACAATATTCGTACCTCTGTTATCGCTAATCTCTTTTAGTTTTAATGGGTCGCTTCTAAAATGATTTACAACAATTTTAAAATAGTTGCCTTCTCCTAGTTGTTTATATGTGGCTTTCATAATGTAATAAGCAATAGCACTTTTAGTTGGAATAAATACAGCAGTATCCAAGCCTTTTTTTTGTCCATCAAGAACACGGCGAAGAGCATGAATAAATTGTTTATCTTTAATAACATTAACCTTCTGTCCGTGTCCTGCATCTCTACCATCAGGTTTAATAATTTTTGCAGTTTTATATACATTTCTAATATACTGAACCTTTCCAAGATTATTCTGTAAAAACATATAATTCTTTTCTTTATCATTAGCATCACGTTTTCTTGTTACAATTTCAAAATCTAAATCCTTATTACGAACCTGAACATTAATTAAAAGATAATTAATTATAAAATCAATCCATTCGTTCTTTCCATATAAATATTGGTTGTAATCTAGTAAGTCCTGATATGATGGTAGGTTTTCTTTTAAGGCAACATTTTTAGCTTTTACAGATTCAGTTAATTTAGTTTTATTTTTTTCACGTAGTGATTCAAGTTTTGAGATGCCTAATCCTTTCATCTTTCTAATTAATAATGAAATATTAAGAAGAGCATTTTGAGTATTTCTATTTTCAATTTCATTTAAAATCTCTAACATTTTTGCTTCACCTGTATCACCAATTGGTTTCTCTGTCATTCTTAATAATTTATTGTATTGCAGTCGATATTGTTTCTGGGTCGCTTGAGACTTGGTTGATACGCTTTCCATAAACTCTTCAAATTCTGTCATATTATATTATATATAAATATAATAATTTTTTTAAATCAATTTTAAATAAAATAACTAATTATATAAAATATCCCTAAATAAAATAAAATA
>Ga0181421_1000614_pt1 | contig 10543 bp, 25 predicted proteins | sample 44SPOviralmetaG_FD_130146 | JGI IMG/M metagenome (GOLD analysis project Ga0181421, IMG submission 130146) | Marine viral communities from the oligotrophic San Pedro Time Series (SPOT) site, San Pedro Channel, CA, USA - 44 SPOT_SRF_2013-06-19 | ecosystem: Environmental > Aquatic > Marine > Strait...
CTGAGCGAGTGCGTAAAGTGATTGATACCACCCCCATTTTCGTCCGAAATTAGATGCAGAGCTAAGTTCATCTCTTCGTTCCCCAAATAGTTCAGCATAGCTTTCGATAAGTCCATCCCTAAATTGTAAAAAAAAACAATAGAACCTAAAACTGCACTCATAGGCATATCCTTCATCTTCTCTGCGTTATCTACGCTATAATCCTCTACGTTGTACTTATCGCCATATTGATTCGTAATTCGTCTATATAGAACATTCATAGCCCTGTGCATATTTTCCCAATCGCCTATAAACGTATCTAAGTCTATATATTCGCCAAAGCTCATATCGTCTAACTTAGGTATAAACCCATATTGCGTACCTTTCATTTTAAACATGGTTTGCAACTTAGGTGTATCGTTTAGCATCTCAGTTAATATCTGCACTATGCTGTTAATATCAGTAGCTCTCATAAGCAGGACGTGATCCCCACGTATCCCACAAAATATCTCTATCATCTTAACAGCTAAAAACTTCTCGTCCTCGTTGTTATCTTGTATCTTTAGATATCTCTGATATTGGTCTAAAGTTATCTCATTAAGTGATTCAGGGATTTCTATATCTACTTTCATAACTTGTTACTTATCTATATAACGTAAAAAAAAATGATTTTAACGAATTGCGTACTGACCTCTGTTTGGGTTTTGCAGTTGATAACCTACTGCATATCTAATTGCATCAATAAGGTGGTTGTAAGCATCAACAGGCGTGTTAGACTTACGCTCTAACCATCTGTAATTATTCAGTTCTTTAATAAGGTTTGTACTATCAGGGCTTACCACTAAGTCGTAGTCTTGTAATAAAGATATCCCATAGGTAACACTGCCCTGTCCTTTGATTGATTTTGTTACGTTACAACCTTTGGCTTTTATTTCATGTAGTAGTCGCACCTCTGCGCTATCGCCTACGATAAGACCATCCTTAGCGTGTATAAGGTTGAGTTGCGCTATCTGTGAGGTTGTGAGTCGTGGCAGGTAAAAACATTCCCTTAGATAGATTATTTTGTTATCTGTATCTATGTTTGTTTCTACAAGAGTTGATGGATCAGCAGCAAAGCCATAATCCTGCCCCCATACGCTAACACCTTTCTTTTTAAAATCGCCTATCGTCCAATTAGTAAATATCACACCCTCAGCTTTACTCATCCACGAACCTAACATCTGTTGTTTGTACTTCTCAGGTCTGCGCTGTTTCATTTGTTCTATCTGATCTATGTAGCTTTCAGATAGATTGTTTAGGTTATCTAAGTAGGTGGTGTGAATGTATGTGGTGTTATCCTTACTCGTATTGCTACCTTCCTGTACGCCTTTATCCTCAAAGAATCGTGTATAGACAAAATGCTCTTTAGTTGTAGGATTGAGTATTAAGATAACTCTGTTTTGATTGCCTTGCTGTCTTACTGATAGGTCAATAGTATCAAACTTCTGCTCATCTGTTAGTTCCTCTGCTTCATCTACTACCCACGTAGTTATACCTGTGAGTGATTTTAAACTTGCTGTCTGATCGCCTGAGCTTGTCTTGATACCCCTAAAGATTATCTTACTTCCTGATTTTCTATTTATTATCTCGTCTTTAGTAACGTGGAAGTCTGCAATACAATCCATCAGTTCTAACTTCTCTATAAACTCAGGAATAATAGAGATACGTGCAGATGTTAAAGTGTATCTTGTAAATAGGATTGTATGCCCTCGCTCATAGGTAAGTATAACAAGCAAAGCATTTATTGAGAAAGACTTACCTGAACCCCTACCACCTGTAACAACAAAGTATCTACTATCGTCTGTGGATATTGGTAGGTATTTCTTATGTATGTTAATCGACAAACTTAATTAAGTCCTTAAAGTTTATATTTAGCCCCTCAGATGAATTGATATCCATACTCTCTTTTGGCTTACCATAACGATAGCTAAGATATAGTTGGATTGCTCTCATATCGCCTTTAGCTACGAGTTCCCCTAACTTAGCGAGAGCTGTATCACTATCTATGATCGCATCTAAGCGTTCTACTAATTTAGCTTCGTCTGCTTTGGGCTTTCTACCTGCCCCTTGTCTTGCGCCACCATGCATCTTGAAAAAAGTTGATTATTCAATTATATAACGTAATTATTCAGGATTTTGTGTACCCTTTAATTCCTGCACCTCTTTAGCTAATTGATTAACCATTAGATAGAGTTTTGTTGTAGCTCTTTCTATCTGCTCAATCTTTTGTGCTTGAGTCCATTTTTTACTCTTCATAATCTCTAAATATAAGTTCTATATACCAAAAGGCAAAGTCTATTACCAATGCTCTGTATTCGCCATGATAGTTTGTTATGGTAATACCAAAAGCTAAGTGTTGATATATACTACCTGTCCTTATTTTCACTTTATTAATGTTTCTATGTTATACAATTCTCTAATGGGTACTTTGTAGTCATCGCCATAATACTTTCTTTGAGATGGATATTTGCTTATATCTTTAAAAGGTATGTATCCTGCTATGGTGGCACTATTGCAGTTCTCTATTCTTAACATTCGTTCGTTCCTGTCGTATCCGTTAACAAATATAAGAACACACTTATCAAATCCCTTTCTAATGCCTGAGTTATATTGGTCTTGGCTGTATAGTAAGTTTAAGTGTTCGTATCCTGCTTGATCGTATCCACTTGTTTTAATTTCTATTATATCGTTATTGAGTTCAAAATCTTTCTCGTATTTAGAAATGTAGTCAAGAGATTTGTGCATTTCATCTTCATACTCATACTCTACCTCTTTGCCTTTAAGGTATTGCTCAAAGATAAGTTCCCCTATCGTGCCTATTACTATCATAGACTTACGCATATTTAAAGATAGCTTAAATCTGTCGTATTGATACCCTATACTCGCTTCGCTGCGATCTATGGCTTTATATATTATCTCTTTGGTTATTTTTATTTTCATCTAATTGTTTTTCGTATAGTGCGCAGTCGCTACATTGAAACACGCAGCGTGTGTATGTAAATTCATCGTCAAGGCATATAAAGTTATTTTTTTCCATCTTCATATCCTTTTAGGTATCCTATAAACCAACAGAAAGCACATAGTACTGCTGTTGTTAAGAACCCACTAAAGTCCATATATAGTATCATAGTCGTTTGTATCTAAGGTCAGGTCTATCTTCACTACTAAAGTGTTCTATCATTTTATCACAGTACTTTATTATCTTTTCATTGTCTGTGGTTGACTTCCAATGCTGATAATATCGTATCATGTGTATCATTAGAAAAGTCTTTGTTGTTGTTTATGTTGTTCTATTCGCTTCATGGCAGCTTCGTAGTAGTCTTTGTCGATTTCGCACCCTGTAAGCTGATATCCTAAATTATGACACGCTATTGCTATTGAGCCACTACCTAAATGAGTATCGAGTATCTTATCATTTTCTTTAGCGTAATTAATAAGTAGCCATTCGTACAACTCTGTAGGCTTTTGAGTAGGATGTATTCTTTTAGGCATCTTATAGTCAGGCTTTGGATTATTCAACCCCTTTGTATTTCCTAAATATGTAAAACCAAAATATCTCGCTTTATCTTTGTGCGAAGTCCACGCTAATTCAAACTCACTCATAGTTCCTATACCTTTATTTAAGCCTTTAAGTTTATGCCAACAAATCCAACTTTCAGAATGAGGAAGAATAAAATAGTTTCCGCCCCAAATTATTTGATTTTTAGACACCCTAAATAATTCGGTAAAAAAAATATCCTTTGGAATCTCATTATCCCACTCAGCAATATCAATCCCATAGGGTGGGTCAATGATAGCAAGGTCGAAGTAGTTATCCTCATACCTTGCCATTAAATCCATGCAGTCCTCGTTTGTTATCATTCTATAAGCTCTTGTGTAAATAACCTATTTACTAACCTATGTACTCTATTTAAGTTTCTATCAGATAAGTATTTTATCTTATTTTCAATAAAGTTTATTTTTGTGTGTTTGCTTGTTGGTTCGTAATCTCTTACCATATCATTAAAATACTCATTTAGTTTTGGATTGAATTTCCTGTACATATCAAAGTTTCTTAATGAATGTAAAACCGTGGCATGATTCATAGGCTTACCCCTATCTCTATAAAAATTACGTATCTCTGCTAAGGTCATATTTTTAAAGTCATAAAGTATTTTATTTAACAAAGCTCTTGATTCAACTGTCTTTCTTAATCTACTTTTATTTAAAACATTCTGTCCTGTTATCTTTTGTATTTTAGTTGCTATGCTTAATACTTCTGTATCTGTTACAATCATAATGTTCCTGTATAAGTATAATTATATAAGTCTGCGCCATGTATAAAAAAGGTTTCAAAAAGCTCTATGGCTTCGTGTGTTTTTCTTTTACCCTCATTGTAAAAAACTTCCCCTACATCGTATATAGCTACATCAAGAGTACCCTTATCCATTACACCAAACTTAAACTCTGTGTAAGGTATGTTAAATAATTCACAATAAATATAGACTTGTATATCATATCCATACTTACGTGCTGAGTAAGGAAAGCCCTTTACGTCAGTTGTGGTCTTTAGATCAACGATTTTGTTTTTACCTAATACATCTGCTTTTGCTCTAAAGGGATAACCACCTATCATACCACAGGCAGGTACTTCAAACTCGCTATTGTCTAATAGTCTTAATGCCTGTTCGTTTCTTAGGAACGCATCAGCTAACCTTTCAGCATCTCGTTTTTCCTTTTGAGTGAATACTTTACCATGCTCTGCTAATGCTTCCTTATACTTCTTTGTGTTTTTGCTTTGCACATCTACAAATATCTGATCGTTAAATACATCAGGTTCTAAGATAGCTGTATGAAACAGCCACCCATCACGCAGGGCTTGACTTTCTGCATTACCATAGTCTGTAACAAACTTATACCTCTTTGGGCTTGTTGATAACATCTTAATTGATGATGAGCTTAATGCTGCCTTAGCCATATACCCATAGTAAAACTCATCTTCTCTTAATAAATCTATGAGGGTGTCTTTCTTAAATCGTTCCCCATTTAGTAGTGTGATCTCGCTCATCTTAGGTCTGCTTCAAAACAAGTTCCACTACAATACAATTCGCTCTCTTCTATGGGTGTACCACACATTGAGCATTGGTTTGACTCTTCGTTATAATAGAGCCATTTACTATAATCCATATTTATTCTCTTTTAAATTCTCTAACTCTTTCTCTACTCGTCTTGCACGTTCCACAGCTCTAATAACTGATTGCCGTTCCTCTCGTAAGATACGCTTAAAGCTGTATCGTTCTAACTCTAATTGATTAATATAGAACACGAGTCGTAAGGTTGCTTCTGATACCTTTTGCAGTTCCTCATTGTCTGACTTCTTTTGCCACTTGCTGATCGCTTCTAAAATCTCAGCAGAGTCTATCATATATTGCAACTGACCAAAATCCATATTAAGCATATAATCATTCCTACAAGTCCTATCTGTGCAAAGTCTATATTCATAGCCCTAAAAACTTTTTGGCTTTAGACCACCACACATTTTGCGTGTAGTATAAGTTAAACTCTGTTTGAGTCATTACTTCTATCGTTTTGCCTTTGTTGACGATATATAATCCTGTGGGTGTTATTTTGAAAACCATGACAATAGAACATAAGTGATTAGTAATATATCTAAGATGGCTACCCAAAAGGCAACTGTGATAGCAACAGCGTACATAGTACCCTCAATGCTATTTAAGTAATTGATAAATTTTCTCATATAATCGTTTTAATGTTATACAAATATAATAAAAAAATGTTAATAAACAAATTTCTATTTTTTTCTATACTGAACAGCACACACAGCAAGTCTTTGATCTGTGTTAGGATACTCTTTAATCATTGTAGGATTCCCCATACAACGAGACATAAAGTCCTTTCTGTCCTCTCTTGGTTTTGGTGTTGGTAATGGCATAACTATATGTTTAAATGCATTATTGTATTAATCTTGTTAATCGTTTCCTGCTTATCTACTATACCATTATCATCGTAGTAAACATAAACGTAGGGGGCGAACATACGTGCGTAGTTATCGTTCTTTTCTTTGTGGTTTGCCTTTGCTCTGTTTTGATAAGCTGTATTCATCATCTTGTATGAGATGGGTTTTATCTGTATCCCTAAGACAATGTAGTCATCTTTTATTATCTCAGCATCTATGCAATAAGTGTGATCTTTGTCAAAGTCTGTTTTAACTATATCAATGTTTGTAAACTCTGCTTTGAGTTCGTCTATTATGCTAAGCTCTTGTTGGTATCCGTTCCAAGTCTGCCCTATAACACGATAGAAAACATATTGCTTTACTTCCTCTAATGATACCCATTGATTCTTTAGATGTATCCTTTGGCTTACATAGGATAGCTGCTTGTAACCTACTGAGCATCTATACGAGTGTTCCCAATCCTTATGCGTTTTGCTTTCGTTGTATTTGTGAAAGTCGCTTATGAGCTTCATGCACTTACCTACATACTTAGTCTGAAAAAAATGATTGACACTCTTGTCTTTGTTTAGCTTTCGGTATAGCTCATCGTTTAATGTTTGCTTATACTTATAAGGCATATATCTTGTTTATTTGGTATATCCATTCCTTAATACGCTTAGGCGAACAGGTGCATGGTTCGTGGTATTTATGCGCATAGATATCAGCGTGTAATTCGCATATCAGTTTGTAATGCTTCTCTGTCATATTACCACTAAGAAGCTCAGCATAGGGCTTCCACCTTTGTCTTTGCTCTTTGGTCATCTGTCCTTTTGGCATCCTAAAATTTTATGTTATTCCATTTGTTTCTGCGCTCATCACAGCCACAATCTCTACCCCTAAGTTTGGATATCTTCTTTACTATATAACGTATTCCTGTGTATTTTGTAAAGTAAAATACTAAATCCCCTAATCCCATATCTTATCTTTTTCTATTTATTTTCCCCTTTTTACGATTCCATTTAGCTCTATTTCTACAAATATCAGTATAGTGATAAGGAAGTTTTGTATAATTTTCAGCTTCAAATATCTGTTCTTCTTCATCGCAAGGAATAAACGTAAATTTTTCATCTAATCCCATTCTATATTATTTTTGATTAAATCCTTAACTCTTTTGTATGTAAAGTACAGAGAATAATAAGATATGTTTGTCTTTCGTGCTAATTCTGCAATAGGCATACCATCGCTAATTATCTCAAAGACAGTACGATCATACCAAAAGGTTTTGTCGAGCAGACTATCCATTTGCTTCATAACACCACAAATGTCTATCTCTTTTGATTCGCCCTGCTCGTCTAAATAGTCGGCAAGGTTATCTATATTGGTTTTTATTATATTTTTTTCTTTTCTATGCAGATCTATAAACAAACCCCTTAAAACTCGGTAAACATACATGTGGTTTATATCATCGCCATAGGTTATATCTACACCTTTTGTAATGTAAGTGTGGATACGCAGATACGCTTCTTGCACTATATCTTCTGCTATGGATTCTTTGCAGCCAAAAGATAACACGATTCTATGCCAATCATCGTGCTTTTCTGCAATCTTCTCAAGTGTTGTTTTCAAAATGGTAAATCTGTTTGTTCTTTGGTATTGTAAGTTACTAAATTTTTTCCATCTATTTCAAACCCTACATTATTTAATATACTTCTAAACTTAATCGGATCTTCCATAGGTGTAGGTTTGTACCCTAACTCTTGGTTTTTAACCTTAGCTGAATATAGGTTTGAGTATATCCAATCCGTTTCGTGGTATATGTATCTATGTATGATTAAAAAGTCATCAGCTCTATTCATACTCATCCCACCCATCTCGCTATCAGAAGCCATAGGTGGTATAGGTTGATTAGCGTAGTAATGCCCCTGAGGGTGTTTTTTCCTTAATGCTTCTGTAACAGCGTGAACACATATCCACGTAGTAATGTTATGCTGTTTGCAGAAGATTCGTATATCGGTAAGACTTTCGTAGCTGTACTCATAGCTGTTTGAGTTCTTAGGGATATCCTTTTTTAAGCTATTAAGAGGATCAATTAAAAACCCTTGATAATCCCACGCCTTTTTTACAGCAGTAGCAAGTTGTAAAAGGTCTTTATATGTGTACGCTTTCTCAGTATCTACAAACTTAAAATGTTTATATACCCAATCGTATTGCTTTTCAAAGTCCTCTTTCTCTATTTGGTTAATCGGTTTGCCTTCTGCAAACTCTATTAGCTTTCTAATTAGTGCGTAGGGTTCGTTCTCACTGCTGAACACAAGCCATCGGACGTTATGCTTTAGTGAGTACAGAAACATCAAATAAAATACTAAGTGTGTTTTACCTGTATTGGCGTGTCCTAAAATAAAGTTAAGATTACCATGCACAAAACGAAAGTGATTATCTAATCTATCTATCCCTAAGCGTAAACCCTCGCTTACTTTTCCTGCACGTATATCATTGAGTTTCTTTAAATGTTTATCGAAGTTTATTAGCATTTGGTAAAGTTATAAAAAAAAGGGGGTGGTTAGCCCCCTCTTGGTTAAAATGGTAAATCTGCTCTATCAGGTGCGTGTTCTTTGGCTTCGACACCCTCTGCTTGTTTGTGGATTTTCCATGCTTGTATTGTGTTGAATACCTTGACTTCGCCCTGTGGGTTAGTCCACTCACGTCCTCTAAGGTTGTATTGAACCTCTACGTGATCGCCCTCATTGTATTGGTCTAAAGTCGTGCATTTGTCATTTGAAAATACAACACTTAATATCTGAGGATATTGCTCTTTAGTGTTTAATACAAGTTCTCTAAATTGATAATTACCTTTTGTAGTTGTTTGTCCTACTCGTTTGACAGTTCCAATAATACTACCCATTGTTCACAAAGTTTATTAATAGTTGCGCATCGTGTATAACTGTTTCAATATCTGCGTTCGGTCTTGATGCGTGAAAGTCGGCAGCAGCTTTTACCATACTTTGACGAACAATAATTTGTTCTCTGTTTGCAGTCGGTGCTGCTTGTATGGGTTTGTTGTAGATGAGCTTCGCTGTGTGGTATTGCTCATTCGTTACTTCAAAGTCGATGGTTTCGCCCACCTGCTTTTTAAATTCGCCTTTGGCTAAAAACTGATAATTGTTACCATTTGCGAGATACACCTGATACTTATTAAAAGTGCCTGATGCGTTTGTATATGTACCTTTCGGTTCTATTTGAGTGATTTTACTCTGCATAATATAATTCTAATTGTTTTTCTAAAATTTCTATATGGGCTTCTAACTCTTCTATTCTATTACCCATAGTTTCTAATCGTGCCTTATCAAAGTCCTTCATGAGTTCCACTATATAATCCGTATCGTTTGTTCTCTTCTATCTTAAACATATCGAGTATATCGTATAAGTCATTAATGGTTTGATTAGACATATCGCCTTTGTTAGCGAGTGTGTGTGATACAGCGTAGAGTATAGCATCTTGCTGTTCGGTATTTAAATTGAATTGCATAATAAAGTTTTAATGTTGGTGTAAATATATAAATTATTTTTAAATAAAAAAAAGGGGGGCAAAGCACCCCCCAATCATAACATTAAAACGATGTTCGTATGAACACTACAAAAGTACTACTTCATTTTCTTTTTGACAAGAGCTTTATATTTAGTTATTAACTCTTGCAGGTCATTGTTTGAGTATTTTGTGATTTGTATAGCTTTAGCGTGTAATCTCTCAGCAGTACCATAACCAAAATCTTCATCTAATCTTACACCAAATTTGTACTGTTCGCCATATCTAAATACATTACAAGCTGCGCATTGTACTTGGCAATTTGTTTCATCCCATCTTGTTCCGTAGTGCTTCCTGCTTTGAAAGTGTCCGTTTTGCAATCGCTTCCAATGATCACGCTTACCACAGGTATAGCACTCAGCTATGCCCTGAGCATTAGCGTTTCTAAGTCTTATGTACTGACTAAAGATATTATCTAAACGCTTTACAAGATTTTTACGTGATACCTTCTTAGGCATTACACAACAGCGTTATCTAAGATTTGAATTATATGGCGTATCTCTGACTTCTCAAATTTACCTTCAATAGAAGCGTTATACGTTTTGAATGTTAAGTGATAAAAATCTTTCTCTGCTGTATGCTTATTCTCTTTTTTACCTAAGTAATCTATTTTTAAATCAAATTTCATAATCTCTATATATATGTGTTCCCAAAGTTAAAAAAAAATTTTTGCTTATATATAATATATATAATATATATAAATATAATAATATATAATATAATATATATAATAATATAATATATAATAATATACTATATATATACTATTTAGTGATTTTTTTGTATTTTTCAAAACCTCTGCTACCAAAGTATGCTACATAGATTGTTACGAGTAAAGTTTTAAGTAATTCTATCCACGCTTCATCTATCTTAAAATCTATCTGTAAGCTATCAAGCACAATGTAGATCGTGGTAGCAAGAGTGAGATATATAAGCGTTATTGGTCTTACATTCTTACTTAACCATGAATCACTTTGCATATCAGACTGCCAACGCTTACTTACTTC
>Ga0181421_1000618_pt1 | contig 10512 bp, 10 predicted proteins | sample 44SPOviralmetaG_FD_130146 | JGI IMG/M metagenome (GOLD analysis project Ga0181421, IMG submission 130146) | Marine viral communities from the oligotrophic San Pedro Time Series (SPOT) site, San Pedro Channel, CA, USA - 44 SPOT_SRF_2013-06-19 | ecosystem: Environmental > Aquatic > Marine > Strait...
AAAATTTTGCAAGTCTGCAATATCGTTCAACATCATTTGATATTTTATATCAAAAAAATTAAATGAGGTATTAAAAGAACTTGCAATAGGAAACAATTTTGAAACATACAAAATGTCAGACGAAATCGGAATATATTCGTTAGCTTTATCGGCCGCAGTAACCTGATGTTTTAGATAAGTGCGTACAGTCGCATCAGTGTGATACTCTTGATAATACTGAATAGCTTCATCGACGCGATCTTCAATTTGATCTTCATCAACATTAATTTCTAATACTGGATCACCGAGTCGTCTTTTACAATACTCAATCAGTGTATCTCTGGAATTAGGTGGTGCCATAAAATAGTCTCCGATAAAAAATCTTTTGACTATTTATATGTTTTTTGAATTAAACTAGCCACTAAATTCTGCGGTTGGTGGGGTAAAGTTACCTGTGTATCTAGCAAGACCTTTTGTAATTCTTATATCCTGCATATAACCTAAATATTCGCCATAAGTTGTAGTAGTAGCATATGTACCTATTCTAAATGTACCACTACAATCTAGTGCACTAGAATATGTTACATTTGATCCAACTTGAGTACCATCAATATAAAATTTCATCACGCCACTTGCTCTTACCCAAGCAAAGTGATGCCACACATTTGTTTCGATACCAGTAGTGCCAGTAATTAGACTTCCGTTAAATAATCCAACTCTCCATCCACCATTATAAAAATTAACACCAAAATGACCATTACCAGCAGATGTCGTAAAGTTAAGAAGGTATCTATCGCCACTAACATTTGTCGCATAATACCAACCTTCCATAGTGAAATCGCCGGTACCAAAATCAAAATCAGTGCTATCTGCTACAGTAATAAAATCATCAGTACCATCAAAATATATTGCAGAAGATGTCGCAAATTTTCTTTGTGTATTACTTGCTGTTACATTATTTGCTTTGGTTAATAGCTTACCAGTTCCGGTATCCCAAATGTCATTCTTATTTGTAAATGTTAATAATTTTGTATCTGAGCTAGATGTTAATGGCGCAGTTGTTGGAGTAAAATCACCTGTATATGTGGTGCTATTATATGTTATTCTATAGTCAGTTACATAACCTTCAAAATGATTACTATTGGTAGGTTCGGCAACCAAGTTAATATTTTCGCTATATATTGCACGATCGAATGTAATACCAGATGTTTCGCCCTTGCCATTTACATATAATTTTATAGTATTTCCATCTCTAACATATGCTACATGATACCATGTGTTAAATTTTAAAACCTCAGAATGCTCGGCAGTTCCATCATCGGCTACCCAGTATTTTAATTTACTATCTTGAGTTGCAATATAAAACATATGTCTTCCAGAGTAATCTCCAGCATTAGCGTTTGGATATTGACTGTAAATAACATTGTGACTACTTATAGATTCCATATAAATCCATGCTTCTACAGTTATATTACTTACACCAGTTATACTAAAAGGAGCAATGTAATAATCAGCTGTTCCATCAAAGTATACAGAACCACCGTGATCTGTTTTGGTATATCCTAAATAATCATATGGACCAAATCTTCGTGTAGAAGTGTTACCGCCAATCGTCATTGTGTGATTATTGGTTGATCCATCTACAGTTGCAGATGGATGATGACAAGCGAGTAAAACTGTATTTGTAATTGCAGTTAATGATTTTGTTGGTGGAGTAAAGTTAGATGTATATACTGCTGTTCCTTTTACCCATCGAGCATCTCTTATATAACCGTTTATTTGGTATCCATCAGTGTCACCACCAATTGTTACTGCACTACTATTTGCAGCAATAGTAGATGAAGAAGTTCCTAAAGATGTACCAACTCCATTAACATAACCTGTAAAGTTATTACCATCACGAACTAATGCGAGATGCGTCCAAGTATTTGCAGAAACAGCACCAAAAGAAGAGTTAACAGGAATTATATCCCATGAACTATTATTTGATGTAGCAGACGCGGCGGCATTACCACCTACGAGAGCAATATATGTTGCACCATACGTAGAACTACTAGCTCTTTTACTCATTAAGATAACAGTGATTGATGGATCTGGAACATATATCCAACATTCCATTGTAAAGTCTGACGACCCAAAGTCCAAATCATTGTGATCTGGAATGGAGAGATAGTCACCTGTACCATCAAAATATGTACTGTATCCACCAGGATGATATGGAGAAGCTGCAGTTGAAACTGGAGTGCCATATTTGGTTAAGGTGTAACTATTACTTGAAGCATCAACTTGGGCATCTGTCCCCGTAGCTGCTTGTAACAGTAATGTAGTGTGATTCGAATTTGCAACACTAAATTCTAATGATAATATTCTAGTACCAGATCCAAAACTAATACCATCTGATGCTTTAAATGTTAATGTTGAAGATGTAGTAGTGGCAGAATCTCTGCTAAATGGTGTAATCGTAAATACAGAACTATCTTGACTAATTGTGCCTAAACCACCAAAACTACCATCAGAATCCACACTAAACGTTAATGCCGCATCTGGATAATCAGAGTCTGTTGCAGTTAAGGTGATAGTAGTAGTTGATCCATCTGTGTTTAATTCAATTGCACCTGATGGGCTGATAGTAAGATTCGGTGTGGCATTTACGAGTGCTACATTATACCAACCAGAACCATTTGAGATATAAAATCTACTCGTAGCAGACACATATGCTTGATCACCTGAAGTTAATCCTGTTGTAGGAAGATTATCGAGTGTGGCATATACATCTAACCCACCTCCTGAAGTTAATTCTCCTGAGGCATCTATGAGTCCTGCGAGTGTTCTATTAAGTGACATATCTTAGTACCAAATCTGTTTAATTGTTGATGCTACTGCAGAGTCGGAACTACCTCCACCTCCACCGCCTCCACCGCCGCCAGATGCGGCAAGTTGTACAGCAACTGTATCTTGTAGTCTAGTGTTTACCTGTCCGGTTGTTTTAATTCTAGCGCGCACTTGATTTGCAAGTATAATTTCTTGTCTTGAAGGTTTCGAAACAACAATAGGTGTTCTTTTGGATACGTGATTCATTGGCACAGAGCTACCAGAATAAGAAGATAAAACTGAACGAATACCAGTATCTCGATTACCTTGTAGTGCGCCGAATGTTCCGGGATACGGCCAAGAAGTCGCGACTGAACCACCGACTGCAATTCCATATTTAAAAGAAAGATATTGCTCAACGTTCGTATATTCAGCGGAAGTTAAATGCCTATTAAAAACAATGACTTCAGCGCATTGCCAATCAGAATATTCAGCAGGATAAGCTCCATAGTTTAATCCTAATTGTCTTGATGAACTACCTCCGCTCGTTCCTCTTGTCACGCCATTCGATCTATACAAAGAATTTTGCGAAGTAGACAAAACCCAATTTGTTGTGTGTAAATCTGTTTGAGGTGTTATCCATCCATCGTGATATGCAACACCAGCACGGCCACTCCAAAAACCATCTAACCAGTTACCGGCTATGCCTTGAAATATTCTTGCTTCAGTACCAGTATATCTTGTCAGATGAAAAAGTGTAAAACTACTAGGAAGAACACCTGTTGGAAATCTTAAACCGTCAGTTGTTGCGCCTTCAAGAATATCATATCCATTTAACTGTGTAGAAGATATTGATACTGTACCTCGAGATGCATCAGTGTTATATGATCCAGTATTATCAGACCAAACATTATTTGCAAACGTAGTTGCATCATAAGATGCAATCATACCAGAGATGTTTGGTTGAAGTACACCTTGTGCAGTTGCTGGTGAAATACCAGAAACACCATTATTCTGTATATCAAAATCTCTTCGAGAGATTTCAAGATTAACAGTGTTTGCAGGAGCTAGTTTTTGATTGCTACCTTCATTGCGAACAATAGTTATCCCTGCAGGAGTCGTTCTTTTAGGCGAACCATCATTGACCCGAATAGTCGCTCGTGGCATAACATTTCCTTACAGGTTTATATTTGCAATAATTTCTGATAGACCTGAACTTACAATCTTAATTGGTTTACTTATATCAGCGTTAGTAAGAGTAGTCACTGTTGCTGAATCAGAGTTTGCGTTACCACTGCCATCTGAATCAAACTGCATACTTGTACCATCAATAGTCAATTTAATATCTTTTGCGACTCGCTCGTTTGATATATTGAAAGCGCTTACCGCTACACTACTGTTGATTGTTGATCCTGTGTAATTGTATGAACTCGAAGCAGGTGTGACAGTAACTTTAACAGGAACATCTAACGATAGCACATGTGCATCCATATACCATCCACTCGTGGATTGCTCGACTGCCCAAATTCTATCTGTTTTATCTCTACCAATAGCATGGAATCTTCCGGCTACAGTTTGAGTTAATTCCCATCCATTTGTATCATCCCAAGTATAGAAATACAAAGCACCTTTAGTCATAATAGCCATTACAGATTTGTCATCTTTTACATAACAGATATTCATTGGAGTAAAAGGAACTATAGTAGTAGAATGATGTGTAAGAGTTTTAGGGTCAGATGCACCACAACTATACGTTACAATTGTTCGGGATGTATTGGCTCCATCATGAATAGTCTGTTGACCAGAAAATGCATAAAGAGAAAGATAGCGCGTTCCATTTGACACATGAGTATCATTATAAATTACTACTCTATGGCCAGTATTGTCACCAGGCGCACCAGAGATAGATGCAAAATGTACAGAACTTTTGTCTCCACTAATTGTTATATCTGTGTTGCGAGTGAAAGTATCTGCTGATGTATCCCACTGATAATAGTGTGGATGATAATCGTAGTTTGTGTCAAAGTATGGAACGTAGAATCCTTTATCAGCCGCATCTGCACCTGAGGTAAAGTCTGTAAATGTTTGCGATGCGTATTTAGGTACATCACCGATAGTAGTCGTTCCTCTTGCACCACCATAACTCGTGCCTCCAGCAGCAGGCGCAACATTGTAAGTGTTTAAGGTTGTTAAAGTATTTGCACTTACATCATATTTTTTCATGATCTGAGCATAATCATGGTGTCTATAATTATAGAGTAAGACGGGATCATTAGTTGTAGCTGATTTACCAATATGTTGAATATGATAGTTATCAGATCTATTTACACTGTATGAAACGTTACCATGATTATTCATGTCAGCTCTACCAGGAGACCACATCGGTCTATCCATTTGAGCCTCTGCCCAACTACCATATGATGCAATATATGCAATCCATTCTCCAGAAGCATCTACTGCGACGGGACGAATAGGAGCATCACGGTATTGTGAGTTAGTTGTACTACCAGCAGACCCTGTATAATAATCTGGTCGTTTATCAGTAATTTCTGTAGAACCTGTATTATGCCAAGAGCTTATGTAATACCAATTATATGGGAATGAAGATTTATTCCAAATAATTCTTTCATCACCATCAGAATTTGTAAATCTAAAAACACTTCCGTGTTGACCATCAGGATCCATATCAATGAAGTTATGAGGAACCATAGCATTTGTTGCAGCGTTACCAGTATTAGCCCGCTGTTGAGCGTATGCTGTATACTTTGATAAAGCTAATGAATTATATGGCTGACTTCCAGTAACAGTATTTGTTTGTGCACCAGAATTATAGATCGATTCTCCAGCATTTGCTGCATCTCCAAACATTCCTGGAAGAGCGTTCGAAGTACTTAATAACGGTGGACTATCGAATTTTTGAGCTAAAGTAGTGATATCGTACGCATCACCGTCAATGTAAATATTGTTGTGATTAGGACTTCCAGTTTCAAAAACAACGCAGCTTGATCTGGTAGTGGTTTTAAATTTTGTCATCAGTGATTTTCCTTATACCAAGTAACAGCTTCTGCTTCATTTTCCCAATCACCACGTGATCCATCATCATTGGGTTTCCATGGCTGCACCATAACAGGAGTCCATACAGTTTCTGTACTATCGTACATGCCAACAGATACTGTTTCTTGTCTACTAACTGTCAAATTGCTTCCATCCAAATCAGCAGAAAAATTTTCTGTTAATGCTGAATCGTATGTAATACTAAATTCCGTTGCCATTGTAAATCCTTTAATCTATTTATATTCTAAGTATAATTAAATGCTATTGAGATCCTAGAATCATCTTCATCTTCTGTAATATTAGGATCTACTCTATGTTTTAACCAAGGCGGAAATAATATCAGTTGGTTCTCTTCTGGTGTCCAAGAGAAATGTGACCAAGACTCTACTGATTTTCGTTTTCCTGAATAACCTTCCCAACTATTTTCACAACCATCATTTCTACAAAAAACTATAGCACCACTATCTTTTGGAACCTTTAGATAAAACGTACCAGAAGCAATTGATCCTGGATGTGTATGTTCAATATTATAAGAGTTCTTTCTATTCACATTTATCCAAAATTGAGCAACTTCCGGAAAACTTTCTACACCAATAAATCTATAATAATCTAAAACATGTTTATCAATTTCATCGATAATTGGCTTAAACATTTTTGGAAATGTCTCTTGTGTAAATCCAAGCGATTGCCAACCCATTCTATTTGAAATATTTCTTCCCGAACTATTACTTTCTTCTTCATGAATAAATTTTACAATTTCATCTTTGTTATATTCACATTCTAGCTTACCATGAATAAGACTAGTAACAAAAACATTTTCTCTTTTCATCATATAAACTCATAATCCCGTTTACTCTATTTATACTCGCTTGTATTTAAACTGAGTAGTCATATCTTTACCTTTAGCTGTAGTTCCGATTGCAGTAACATCAAGTGTAAGATAATCACCTTCACTCATACTAAATGTATTTGTCGAAACACTTCCTGTTGTTGCTGATGCTGCAAACGTAATTGTTGAGGCAGTTGAACCATTTTTCTTTACAAGAGTTGTAACAGTATCATCTGCAGCCGTTCCTAATATAGGAGTTACAGATGTAACACTGAGATCAAATGGTGCATACCATCTTGCAGTACCAGTCGTAACACTCAAATCATCTTGCTGATATAGCGTGATATTAAAGATAATATCATCTTTTATCGACGTAGCTAATTCTGCAGAATCAATATAACCCGAACCATCGTTATCAATTAGGCTTACAATCTTTTCTCTAAACTGAGAAGTATTATCCATGTATGTACCAAGATCTTGCGGTTCAAAAATACCTGTTGATGCGTTATAAACTAAACATACATTACCCGGAATGTCAGGCACTTCTCTTAATTCTACTGCAGTTTTATGGTGCTCTTGATCATGTTGGAAATAAAGAACCGAAAGACCAGAGCCATTACTATCAACTTCAAGATCTTTTACATTGATAGTGCCAAACATAGAAGCATGCAAACCACATGCATAGTATAATGTGTCAGGTGCAGAACTATCAACCGTCCATACTAAATCTCCAGATTGTGTTCGTGAACCAGTAACACCAGTTGTGTACTCGCCAATGTAGTTACCAGAAGAATAAAGTCCGGCACTATCTGTCGTCAAATAGAATGGATGCCCAGAAGCATCTACTGTAAATGTGTATGTCCCGCCTCTACGAACTGGACCAACAGTAGGATTGTCACCATGATTACCTTGAGAAAACGTATATGCCCCAGCACCATTATTAGCTACACCATACGTGACAGTCGGAGCAGTTAATGTTGGAATTACAGGATTTTCTGGTACGTTTATAACCAATCTTTGAATCTCAGTATCTGCTCCACCGTTAATACTTGGATGTGATTGACCAGTTACATTGAGCGTTGATGTTTGCCAAGATACATTGTTCTGTGTACCAGCGCCATCAATCCATTTCAAATAGATCTTGTGTGTCTGTGTCATACTGCCGTGCAAATCATGAGCAGCAAAGTTATTGACGGTATACGCACCCTTTTTATAGAGCGGTACATTATCCTGTGTAAGATTGGTAATACCTACACGCTGATATGCAACAGTGCCAGCATCCCACGTCCATTTCCAATCTGGATGGCCACCAGCATCTGGAGCATCTACGTTAATTGTAAATACTTCAGGTGCAATGTCAAGAGTAGATCTTAGATCTGCATTGTCTCTATTTCTACTCATGCGAGGTCTCCGTGAATTGCTACACCATTATAAAAATAATCATACTCTGTATTAGCACCATCAGATGCAACTATATCCATTTTGCTTGTTGTTGGTCCATAGCCACCACCAGGGCCATATCTTAGTTGTAAATGCTTTAAAGCACATATACCAGATGCTGTATAATAACCGTCAGAAAAATTATTAGTATAATTAAGTTTAAAATTACCAGCAGCAACATCAGTTACAGAAGCCATGTTTACACTATTTCTAACTACTCCAGAGGTATCTTGATCATAATGTACATAAGATTTCGCACTACCACTCGTCACAAAAGTAGAGGCGACCGTATTTCCATCGGTATCTTGTATAGTTCCTACTGTAATTTTTCCTGTCATAACCTTATCCTACGAAAACAATATCCATCCAAGTTTGCCCTAGATAGAATGTGGTTGTTGTATCCGTTTTCCAAAATGCTTTAATACTATAACTTTCAGTGGTTTCAAGTTCTGCCATTGTCGAACCGCCCACCGTAGTAAAACCTCCTGAACCACCTTCTCCATGACTAAGAACTAATTTTTCTGTGTATAAAGCACCAGTTCCTTGTTTATTGACGTACCAGTACACCCAATCATCTTCTCTACCAACTCTAATGCATCCTGAAAAATGATATAATCCTGAAATTGGTACTGTAAATGTATAATCAGTTGTATTCCACGCAATACCATTAGAAGCTGTTACTGTATTATAAGGAACTTTGCTACTTCTAGCGTAACTTGTACTTGTATACGCATTTAATCCTGGTCCAACTCTTACTAATGCAAATGGTTTACTATCAAATTTAAGATGGCCACCAGAATTTGTTATGCTACTCATGCGAGGTCTCCAAACGCTGTAAAATCATTTACATGAAAATCGTAGTTTGTTCTATTAGTAGAGCCATTTACATAGTGTGCTTCCATTTGAGCAAGACTAGTTGTTCTTTGTGCTGCGTCATCATGCAAACCATAATTATGTATTGTCGATGTAACTACGAAAACTTGATTAGCTCCTATTACCAGATAAGCATTAGTTGCAAAATTATTACTAAAGTTGTGGCCATATACTCCAGTTCCATTATCCGTAACTGATGAGTGATTTATTGATCCAGATTGTACTACATTGGTTGTACCTAAATATTGCGCCATCGCCTTGGCCGCGCTCTGCTGACTCAATGCTGCTGGCCCATCACCAGTTGCATTTGATAGTGTCGTTACTCTGAGTTCGCTCGTCATACTCTAAATGTCCCGTTACCTGTAAATCTATAAACAAAGTGTGTGCCTGATTGTGTTTCTGTTACATTTGAACCAGTTGTAGTAAGTTGACCCGAAGATCTTACGATTACCACACCATCTGCACCGTTTGATATCGTAGCAGCATTAGCGTTACTGTAACCACCGCCACCTCCGCCAGAACCAGTATTTGCATCTGGTGCTGTAGGCACACCAGAATTAATTGCACCATCACCACCTACACCACTTGAACCACCTGCACCAGCTCCAGCATTATGAGAACCACCGCCTCCACCTGCTGCATAGATGACAGATGCACCTGTAATAGAATATGCTAGTCCTGCACCACCAGTTGCTGAGTTTGCGCCATTACTACTATTATTGGTAGCGTTTCCTCCTACGCCACCCGCGCCGCCGCCACCGCCTGCGGGGGAGTTGCCAGCCTCGAATCCAGCTCCACCATTATTACCTTGTCCAGCAGTACCAGCACCTCCAGGTAACGCGTTACTACCAACAGCTGTGTTACCACCACCGCCACCACCAGATCCACCTGCATTACCAGTATAGCCACTTCCTACTTGAGCACCACCAGCTGGTGCACCAGATCCACCACCAGTCGCAACATAGTTAATACCGCTACCAACAACAGAAGAATTTACACCATTAGATGCTCGACCTCCACCTGTACCTACAGTAACGGTATAAGTGTTTCCGAGAGATAATTCAACAGCAGAACCATTCGGTGTTTTTGGAGTTTCACTTCCGTAATAAAGTAATCCTCCAGCACCTCCTCCTCCAGATTGGCCACCACCTCCACCACCGACAATAAGCATTTCTACTGATGGGTTAATTGTAGATGTGCTGTATTGTCTCCAGTATGAACCTTCTCCAACAAACATCTTATTTGAAGAACGAGAAAACACAATATCGCCTGAATCACCGGCAAGATCTGCACTTGGTAATAGTCCATCTGAATCTACAAATGATACTGTTGCACCACCTGACCCAGTACCCAATGCAGTATTCGAAGCATTTGCTGCTTCTGATCTACCAAGTATCGTTGCAATGTCTCTATTTCTACTTACTGGCATGAATATTATACCTTAGGATACTGTGTTTTTATTTCTGCTACTTTTGCACGCCAATTTGCTTCATCATCGTATATCATATGAAGTTGATCTTGCCAAC
>Ga0181421_1000620_pt1 | contig 10496 bp, 9 predicted proteins | sample 44SPOviralmetaG_FD_130146 | JGI IMG/M metagenome (GOLD analysis project Ga0181421, IMG submission 130146) | Marine viral communities from the oligotrophic San Pedro Time Series (SPOT) site, San Pedro Channel, CA, USA - 44 SPOT_SRF_2013-06-19 | ecosystem: Environmental > Aquatic > Marine > Strait...
AGTAAATTTGATGAAATGAAAGGTCTCCTTTCTGAAAAATCAAGTAAATTTGATGAAATGAAAGGTCTCCTTTCTGAAAAATCAAGTGAACTTGTTAAAGTGAAAGGTTTCCTTTCTGAAAAATCAAGTGAACTTGTTAAAAAGATAAAAGATTGTGAAATTATTTCTAAAGAAAAAGAAACACTATTTCAACGTGCAAAACATTATTCTTATAAAATAGAAGTAAAAGATACAAATATAAAAAAATATATGGAAAATGTAGCAAAAAGAATTTATATTATTGAACAAGAAAAGGCTAAATTAGTATCAGAGCTTAAAAAAATTAAAGGAAAATCTAAGTAAATTTAAAGAGATTTTATTAAAACTTATTTTTTTTTAAATCAATCAAAAACGCAATAAAATTGAAATAGTGATTACTAATAAGTTTAAATATATTCAACTACAATTGAAATTTAGACATCAATGAGTGAATATATTAGATTTATCCCTGATGTAAAGAGAAATGAATTAGATACTCTAAGAGAAGAAATATGTTCATTTATTTGTGATAACATATATGATTTGACAATAGATACGTATGATATAACCATAAAGATGATTGAACAACTGAATTCATTGATGGATGATATTAGGATGTATAAGGATAAAATGTGGGAAGATGTCAGAAAAAGTATTAATACAAAGGATTTATACCTTGAACCAGATGTTCCAGAAGACTTTGAGATTATATATGACATAAGGGTCTTTCATCAACTAATGGAAATAGTCAAGAACAAAACTGAGGAGGCAGAAATTGCTACAGAACTTAATGATTATGCTATAAAATCTTCTCAAATTATAACGGATAATTTTACAAAATGGAAAAGAAAAAATCCTGGTAAACTAATCATGACAAATATATAGTTAGATGCTTTTGTTTAGGTTTAAATTAAGGTGTTTATCTTGAATTTTATTTTAATATTATAATAAAAAATATGAATTTTTTTTTATTAAAAAATCTATAAAACTTAATAAAATTGAATTTAATGTTCTAATTGGTTTAAAATACAAAGACAAATAAATTCTTGTCAAATCTTTAACTGCCTAGATTAAAAAAAGTTTTCATATTACTTTTATCAAAGAATATGTTTAATATTATCTGTCTTGGAATTATTACTTACATTTATGTTTTTGTTGCAGTCATCTATGCTTTTATTGCAATGCCTCCTCTCAGAATAGTTAACAGAGGCAACGAAGACGAGGATGGATATGAATCTGATAATTCATTGAAATCATTTTATTTTGATGCTGCTGAACGTGTTGAACCTGCTATTCACGAGGAAGTAGATGATGCTGCTATAAGTCCTGTTGAACCTGCTATTCGTGGTATGCACGAGGAAGTAGATGATGCTGCTATAAGTCCTGTTGAACCTGCTATTCGTGATATGCACGATGTTATAGAGGATGTTGTTATAAGTCCTGTTGAACCTGCTATTCGTGATATGCATGATGTTGTAGAGGATGCTGGTAAAAGTCCTCATAAAATACTAACTGATTCTACAAATTCTTGTGTACTTGTTAATAAGGTTGATACTTATAATAGTCCTATTAAACGTGTTGGTTCTACAAGTGCAAACATGCACGAGATTGTGAATAAATTTTCTCTTCCTGTAACAGAGAAAGCTCAAAAAGTCCCTGAACAGTGGGAGAAAGTTTTTAAAAGGAGTGGGAATGTCTTTAGGCGAATCAAGATTTTCTCTAAGAAACTTAGTCCTCCAATGCATTATAGAGATAAAAATCCAAAATTGTAATATATTTGAAACTATTTAAAACTATAATTTATTTTTAAAAAATGATAAAAATGATTTTTTTTTTACTTTTTTAATTTTAAAAATATATAAATATCAATAAAATTGAATTTTAATTTATATTAAGATAAAAATAAATTGATTCCTAACAAATTAACACATACAAACACAGCCAACGCAGTAAAGTGATGGGAAACAAACAATCTGCCGACAAAGTCTTGAAAGAAGCAGTTTCTGTGAAACAGAATGCTGAAAAAGATCTTGCATTGTGTAGAAAATTGGTTTTGAAATGCTTAAAGCATATATTACATAGTAAGACAAAATTTGGTATATGGAATTGTTATGCTGCGATGCATCTTATTGAAAAATATCTTGAGATTAAAGTGCAAATAACAGCACAGCTCACAAAGATTGTGGAAGCAGAATTAACTATTGAGACTAATTTACATAGCGTTGTTCACAAACCACAAAGGATATGTAAAATGAAAAAAAGTAAACTACATACTGAATCATATGTGTCATATTTGTTTATCGATAAAAACGGTGATATTGAAACTACAATCTTAGAAGATGAAACAAATGATGATGAAATTGAACTCAGAACTATTAAAATCAGTGAGGTTCCTGTGTCTCCAATCAGTGGTGGTGCACCAGCATCTAGAAGTGGAGGTGCACCAGCACCTAGAAGTGAAGACGCACCAGCATCTAGAAGTGGAGGTGCACCAGCACCTAGAAGTGGTGATGAAGTGGTTCCAAGTATTGACATTACAGATTCTTTATGTGAAGTTGAAATGGATGATGATATTGCTAAGGATACTAATGATTTGTTATTGGATATAATGATAGTGCTTGAAGAACTAAATATTGCCGCTAAGGAAGCAAATATACCACCTAATGAAATGATGAATTTTAAGTATTATGCAAAAGTGCTTGTTGATTACAATAATATCGTAATAAATAGATTTCTCCAAGGATGTTCCATCAAAGACATGATTAAATGGTGTGCGAGAAAAATTACAGCAGAATTCATTAAAATAGATAGGAAGTATATGAAGTAAACCTTTCAAAAAAAATTATATAAAAAAGATTTTTTTTAGGTAATATTCATTCTAAATTATTAAATTTTATATATAAATAATTAATTAAAATTATATTTTTTTATTCACTTAATTTTGATATTTCGTGTTCATATTTATTACAAATGTATCTATAATCATATCCGTAGGCACATTTATATTTTTTTTCATATTTAATAGGGTCATATTCTAATCCTATAATTTTCATTATTTTAACACATTTATGATTTTTAAGTTCATTTAATCGCCTATGTTTTCTATTAAAATAACATTCACAATATGTATTATGATTCATATATTTATGATAATCTTCTGTATGAGCATGATATGATAATTCATAATATACATATTTAATAATTTCATCTAGTTTAAATTTATATTCATCGTCTCTAGGATGTAAAAAAAATTTGATTTTTGGTATTAATCCACTTTCATAGTTATTAATTTTTTTTATAAATTTAAAAAGCAGATAATTAGAGATATCTTTCATATTAACTATTTATGGTAAAAATATATTAAAATAATCAAAAGATAAAATGTATTTTATATAAACTTATTTTATTTTAAATATGAAAATTTTTTTATACTATTATTATAGAAATAAATTAGTAATTGAGCATCTTTTACAGATGATAAATACTTTTGCGTTTTACTTGTTTCTGAATTATAATTATATAGATTTTCTATTAATTTTAATAGATAATTATTACTATTAATACAATATTTTTTCATCCAGGGATTAATATTTAAATTATCCATATTACTATATATTCTAAATAACTTATAGATATAAATTATTTTTTAAACTTATTTAAAAAATAAATATCAATTTTAAATAATATGAAATTATATGAATAAATAATAATTGCTTAAATTGTTTTATTAAAAGTCTTTTCTATTGCCATTCACGATGTGTTTGAAGCATTCTTTTAAATGCTTTTTGTGCTTCTTCTAATTTATATTTATGATCATAATTCTTCATATCAAGTTCAGCATTACCATCTATGAGAAGTTGTTTAATATCGAATAGGAGTTTTTCAATTTTAATAATAGGTGTCCATCCACTAGGAGAAAGTAATTCTGTGCATATGCTACCACCAGATGTAATATGACCTGTTAGTTCTTTAAATTTAGGATGCACTATTCTTACAAAAGGTGCTTCAAAGGGATAACGTTCTTTAAATCTGATTTCAAAATCGATAAAATCAATATTTTTAGAGGTGAGTTGTTTGAATAGGGTAGTTTCAGTTGGAATATTTTCCTTGAGGAATTTAAATCTCCAAACATCCATTGTTTTTGGATTAAAATTGGGTTCAATAAATAATCCGCTCTCTTCTCTTTCAATAATGTTTTTAGGATTAACAATTTGTTCGTATTCTTTTTTAAGACGTCCATTATTAATTTTAGATGACAAATCTTGTTTATCCTGTGCAGTTTGTTTAAGTTTAGTGCTGGAAAACTGTTTGCTTATCATATCAATAACTTTCAATCTATTAACTGTGTTTTTCATAATAAATAGATATTTAAGTTGAACCTCTTTTGCATCTGGGACAACATAAATACGCGGTGCCTTTTTATAAGTTTGGAGGGGTTGTAGGACTTGATAAACACCCATAATATAATAATCTGAGGTGCTCATAGTTACTTTTCGCGAGTGTGTTCCAGTTGAATAAGTAATACTATAATGTGGAGAATCTGAAAGATATATTCCTGCTCCGTAAACATTAGCATTGATGAGTGTACCTTTTTTAGCATTTCCTGGTTTTAGTCCATTTTTCATAATACTACCCCAATTTTCTGGAATACTTCCATGAAATGCGTAATCGTTTTTATGAGTTTTGAATTTACTTTCGTATTCATCAGCAAAAGATGAATTAAGTTCTAGAACAGTACAATCTTCTTTTTCATATTTTTCTCCTATATCACATTTTCTAAATGAATATTTAGATAGTTTATTAATATAGTAACGATAAGTTCTGTAAAATATAGGATATTCGATATAAAATTTATATTCTTTAAACTTTTTTTGAGACTTATAATTTTTAAGAGTATCCCATTTTTTTATAAATTCTAATACTTCTGTTTTAGATTCTTCTTTACCTAGATATTTAAAAAATTCTGGTTCATCAAAAATAATATCAAAACGTTTAGATAGGAAAACGGTTTTAATCAATATATTAATAAGCTGGAATACTTCAGGATTATTTTCAATAAAATTAGTAAGTTTATTGTCTTGAATAAATAAAGTGTTGTATTCATCAATATAATTTTCATTAATTACAAGTAATGGATTAAATTCTGGGTCAGGTTGTAACAATGGAACATCAGTTTGCCCTGAAATGAAACATCGATTATCGAAACCTAGAACATAATCATTTAAAATATTAACAAAATCATTCCATACAACAACTTCTTCTTCCTCATCTTTCAAAATATTCATATTAATAGAAAATGTTTCTTTATTTATTAAAATATTATGAGTAGTTGTGGAAGATTTATCTAGGATAGAATTTATAAATTTGATAAAAGAATCATGTAAGTAATAGTTGGAAAAAGTGGTATTAAAATCAATATTCAAATTGAATGTTAAATAATCATTTTCTTTAGGTTGAATACTAATAATCATATCTAGTTTATGTTTACTAATTGTATATCTAAAATGATATAATTGAGTTATATCATCTAGATTATTAATCATTATAAAATGTTTTTTCTTAAAAATAATATCCGCTTGTTCTTTAAGTATAGTAGCATGTTGGTCATATATAATTTGTTTAAAACTTTCTATTTGGGATTTTGTTTCAATAGAAAGTTGCGATTCAGATAACTGAGATGTCATAGTTTTTTAATTTTTTAGTTATTTTAGTAAATTTAAAAAAAAAAATCAATTTTATATTATGTAAAATATTTTTATTAATTTTTGTAACAATGTTTTAAATTTATTGATAATGAAATTATTAAAACTAATTAATTCCATATAATGTATTTGAAGGAAGAGACCTTTCAAACATAGTAAGGTCTGATAACCTTTGTTCTCTCTGTAATTCTTTCCTATCCATATTATTATAATACGAACTAGATTCTAATCCAATACTTGCAGAATTTATCGGACTAGGAATACTACGATGTCTTGATAGAGAAATTCCAACCTCTATTTTTTCCCTAAGATTATTATATAGCTGATAATAATAGTGTGATAATTCTATTTCCTTAAATTTAGGAAGAAGTGAATACTTTTCTTTTAATAGTTTTTGTATTTTATGATTATCAACGAAAAGAATATTTTTTTCAACTTCTATTAAATTATAGTAATCTGAAATCTCATTTTCTCTTTGATAAAAACATCGTATATTTCTATAAAAGAAATTATTATTACTTTCTAATTGATTATTTAATATTTTTTGGATAAATATATTATAATCATTTCTAACAATATCAAAATAAATGGTTTCATTATATAATTCGGTTTCCTTAAATTTAACAAATGTATTGAATTTAATTATATCATTATAAAGTTCAAACATTGTGTGTAGATTAGAGGTTTTCTTTAGAATAGTATAATAAAGATGATTAACTTCTTTTTGAAATTCGTATGAGGATAAGAGGTTATCATTAACACCAATAAATATGACTAGAGAAAATAGTAGATTTGTTTGTTTCATTAGGTATTTATTTAGGTTAAATAAATATTTTTCTTTATTAATATATTTATTTATAATTGATTGAATACCTATAAATTTAATATAACTATCATCATCATTAATTTTATTAAGAATTGAGCAATTTATGTGGGGATATGTTTTTGATTTAGTATAATATTTAATGAAATCACTTTCTTTATGTTTATTAACCCAACCAAAATATATGTATTTTTCATCATTAATTAATCTACATTGATATTTATTTGTATCTGTAAAATAAAGGTTTTCAATGCAGCAATGAATTAAATTAGAGAATATAGTTTTGTAATTCAAATAACTTTTAAAATATATTTTATAAATAACAAGTTCAGTTATTGTTAATATATTTAAATAACTTTTAGAATTTATTCTTTTATCTAGATTTATTTTTGGTGATGTTCCAATTAATTTTAACACCTTATCACAATGTATATTCCATATTATAAATCTTTTTTCAATAACTAAATCTTTACTCAGAGATTTAATAATATGTTTAGATGATAATATTTGATTTTCAATATCTAGTTTATCTATTTCTATTAAATTATTAAATACAAAATCATAATTTGTAGTAATAATATGATTATATAGTGAATGAATATCCATATTAAAATAGTGGTTATACAAATATTCTAGTTTTATATTTTTAATTGGCGTACAATATATTGAAACTGTTTTAAAATTATCTTCCCAATATTGATATTTTTTTTCATAATCTGTAAAATATCCCCCTTTAGAATAATAAAGTATTTTATTTTCTAAAGGGAAATAGTAATAATCTTTAATTTTAACAATAAAATTTTTAAAATTTGATTCATCAAGAGTGTCTATTGGTTTAACATCTAGACCATATTTTTCTTCTAGGTATTGACTTTGATTAATTCGATTAGGTTTGCAATTTAATACACCCATTTTTAAAATTTTTAAATTTTTAAACTATAATTAAATAAAAAAAATCAATTTTATATTATGTAAAATATTTTTGTTAATTTATAAAATAATATTTTTACTAGATTACAAAACATTTTAATAAATTATTTGGAAATATTAAAATAATTTATAGCAGATTGGTTTTTATGTGTTTTTATAATTTGAGGCATATGCATATTTTCTAATTCAAAATTATAGGAAATAACATGTTTTAAATTAACAAAATTGTAACCTGAATTAATTAAATATGTATAATTAGTATGTTTCATGATTAAACAATTATACTTTGGTGTGAAATTAAAATTATCTAATTCTTTGTTCCAATATTTACCAATACTTGAAATAGAAGTATAATTATTTATAGACTTATTAAAATCCATAATTATTTGTTCAATTTCATTTATATTTCTAATAAGAAGAAAATTAATCACAATAATAAATTTTGCCTCTGATAATTTATCTTTTGAAGAAATATATGAAATAATATCTAGTAAATTATCCATTCTAGATTTATATTTTGAACTACTAATTAAATTAGGAATAGTAAGTGATTTAGAAATATCATTACTAATTTTATCTGTTTCAAGGATATATTGGTTATCTAAAGCTGTTTTTGCCCTACAACAAGGGCATTTTTGTGTTTCTTTTTGAGAAAATATATAACATTTCAAGCATAATTTATTATAACAACAATTAGTTAAAAGTGGAACATCAATTTTATCTAAACAAATAGGACAATCACTATCTTTAGTCTGTATTCGTTCAATAATAGAAGAACTATAGTTCTTTTTAGTAAAATCACATACTAATTTTTTAATAGTATGTGTTTTAAGTTTGAAAAGATGTAAAATATCATTGTATTTTTCATTTTTTAATAGATTAATAATATTTTCACTAATTGCTTGACCGTTCATTCTAAAAGTTAAATAAAATGCTAAAGTATCAAGATAGTATATCTCATTTGGAATAGAGTCGTGTGAAAAAATGATCAAATTTTCTAATTCATACTTCATATAATCTAATTTATTTTTTACTACTCTATGTGATTTCCAATAATTATCAGTGTTAATAAATTTACATTCCATCCGTTTAATGTGATAATCTTTTATAAACTTGGAAATATATGAATGATATTTAAAATTATTATGCACTAAATAATTAAAATTATTTGTTATATAATAAGTATGATGAATATTAATTTCATTATCTTTTGTTGAATAATCTAAAATAGAATTATCAAAACAAGAATCAACAAATAATCTAGAGATAGAATTATAATCTGACCTTTTAAAATAATTTTTAAATTCATGATAAATTTGGGGTGTTATCAAAATAATATCAGTATTTTCTAAAATATAAGGATTTATAAATTTATTACTGTATAAAAGTAATGGAAAACTAGGTTCTGTTTTATTATAAGTATGAATAATATTAAATTCAGATATATTAATATAATTAGAATTTCCTATTTTACTTTTAATAATGTTCTTTTTATATTTTTTATGATATTTACTATTAAGTAAAGAATATCTGTTATATCTTTTTTGAATAGGTCCATATACCAAACATTTATTAAGTTTTTCAATAGTATCTATTATTACATATTTACCATTATAAAGTGTTCTTAATAGTGTTTTCCATTGATTAATTAAATGCTTAGGACATAGAACTATATTAGTATCAGCATTAGGAAGATTATCTAGTTTATTTATTTTATATTTTGATAATTCTAAGGGAATGAGACTCTTACCTGTTTTAGGTTTATCATAAATATAATGTTTTTTAAAATTACTAACTAAATTATCAGGGTCAAAACTATTAGGTTCTTCTCTTCTATTTCTTTCAATTTTTAAACACGCCATTATTGTATTTATTTGTCTTGGTTTTAGTAAGATACAAAGAGCATTTGTCTGTTTATATTTTTTTAGTTGATGTTTGTTGAAATTTATAGTAGGTAGTAGATTTTCTTGGTATTGATTGTGCCATCTTTTAATAGTTTTTTGTAGGTCTTTCGATAATCTAAAAGTATTATAAAATTTTCTATTATTATTATTATCTATTAAAAAAATATCTTGAAAATCAAATTCAATACTATATGTATTATTATCAGTAACAATTTCCATATTTAATAATTATGATACTAGATATAATTAACTAAAATATTCAATTTTACTTTTTTGTTAATTTCTTTAAAAAAATTGAATATGTTATAATAAAATAATAAAAATACAAAAGAACTTCATAGTTTCTTGAAAAGCAAACACAAACACAAACTATTTCTAAAATGTCTTCCCGTAGTGAAAAATACTACAAGATTAGTACTAGTGGTGGAGTTGTATTTACTGTTCCTGAATCTAAAATCAAAGATCGTATGATTACAATCTGGAATATGATTGAGGACGTAGGTGATGACAGTGATGAACACATTCCTATTCATGTGCCAAGTGATACTTTTAAGAAAATTCTTAAGTTTGGAGACATTGATGAAAGTATTATAACAGATGTTAATAAGGATGAAGTAATTGAAAAGATGCGTAAGGAAAATCTAAGTGATGAAGTAACCGAGATATTTAAGAGCTGTAATTTTAATGATATCCTCGATTTTATTCGTGCTTCTAATTTTCTTGACTATAAAGCTGCTCTACTTTCTATTTGCAAGTATAATTCTGACTTGATAAAGGAACTAGAAGCAAATGATATTAAGAATATATTCGCAGGTAATATTACTCATACAGAGGTTACTGAATTTAATGAATCCCATCCTGACATTTCAGTAGATGATATTATTCCAAGTGGTGGAGCACCTGCTCCTCCTTAGTATGGTACAGGGTGAACTTCACAATGATGAGAAATGATAACTTTAATCTTTGCATAAACTATTATTTAAATTTAAATTTTTTTATTTTAAATAAATTAAATTTTTTTCTGAAAAAAAAAATATTTATATAATATTAAAGATATTTCTAAAAAAATAAAAAAAAGTTTTTTTTTTAGTTATAATTTAAAAAAATTTGTTTTTAAAA
>Ga0181421_1000621_pt1 | contig 10491 bp, 12 predicted proteins | sample 44SPOviralmetaG_FD_130146 | JGI IMG/M metagenome (GOLD analysis project Ga0181421, IMG submission 130146) | Marine viral communities from the oligotrophic San Pedro Time Series (SPOT) site, San Pedro Channel, CA, USA - 44 SPOT_SRF_2013-06-19 | ecosystem: Environmental > Aquatic > Marine > Strait...
CGGTGCTTTAGTTCAATGCCGTAAAGTTGGTGCAAAGAATTGGGGCAATTCTGTAAAGAAAGGCGGAGATAATTTCAAAAGAGAAAAAGAATCGGGACTACACGGTTGGTTTTCAAGAAAAGGTGGAGGTGGACAAAAGGGTTGGGTTTCTTGTCAATCATGTGAAGATGATAAGAAAGGAACAAAACCCTGTGGTCGTAAAGATGCTTCTAAAGGAACTAAACAAAGATGTAGGCCGACTTGTGGTGCTTGTAAAACTTATAAAAGGAGGAAAGGTGCATGAATTGGAAAGATATATTAAAAGCACCGCCTTTGACTCCCGAAGAAGAAAAACAAGTTCAAGACTTAATGCGATTTAGAAATATGATTCGTGAAGAAGCAGAAAAAGTGGTTAGAGGAAAAGCAGGTAAAATAGCAAGCCAAAGGCTTCCCGTTGGAAGAATGGTTAAGCAAGATATTGAAGCAAAAATACTTGCTGAAATTAAGAAAGAAGGCGGTGCATTGGGTATGAAGAACCTAAAACAGTTTGGAGAAGAATCTGAAATTAAAGCAGCACTATCTAATTTACAAAAGAAAGGAAAAATATTTATGCACCGAGATGGAGACATTTATACTCATAAGCCTAAAAGAAGAGGGGCGTTTACAAGATGAGTTGGAAAATAATTATAAAGGAACTCTCTTGTCCTATGCCAACGCAGAACTTAAAATTAAATACTAAAAACCGAGATAGGGCTGTTAAAGAAAAACATATTCAATATGGGCCTCTTAATCTAAATGATGAAAAGTATTGGGAAGAATATGCTAAACGATGGAATACTACTGCTAAGGTTGCTAAGAAATCCAATTGTAGTAACTGTGTTGCATTTGACATATCTCCTAGAATGGATGAATGTATGCCACTATCTACTGATAAAGACGGTCGTTTAGGTTATTGTTGGATGCACGATTTCAAATGCCATTCGGCAAGAACTTGTTATACTTGGGCCAAAGGTGGCCCAATTGATGATGATGTAAAGTCTAAAGAGAATCAAATGAGGCGAGAAAAATGAGTAAATGGAAAGAAGTTTTAAAAGCCCATTGTGGCACTGAAAAAATGGATTGCGATTGTGCAACTTGTAGAGAGAAAACAAATAAGGCTTTAAGTCCTAAGCAAAAGAAACTTGATAAAAATAAGAACGGAAAGTTGGATGCTGAAGATTTTAGAATACTTAGAAAGAAACACCCTGCATTAAAGAGGGCGGGGGTTTCCGGTTTTAGTAAGCCAAAGAGAACACCAAAGCATCCTAAGAAATCTCATGTTGTTGTTGTTAAAGACGGTAAGAAAACAAAAACAATTCGATTTGGTGAACAGGGCGCAAGTGTAGCCGGAAAACCAAAGAAGGGTGAAAGCAAAAGAATGAAAGCCAAGCGCAAATCATTTAAGAGCCGACACGCTAAGAACATCAAGAGGGGCAAGACAAGTGCCGCTTATTGGGCAAATAAAGTAAAATGGTGATATTATGAGTTGGTGGCACATTATTAAGTTTCATCCCGACCTTAGAAGGTTGGCAAGAGATGAAAAAGTCAAAGTTATTCAACTTGGTGATGAAGAGTCTATGAAAGAACTTTGGGATGCAAGCAACCCTGATATGCCACATACACTTCGTTCCGAGAATAAATGGAAATATCCTATTGATGATTGGTTTGGTATGATTGTTACAGAAGGTGGAAAAAATAGATTAGTTACAGTAGTTGGTAATGCAATTAAAACAGGAAAAGAAGGCCGCCCCTATGCTTATTTTGGTGGTGCTAAAACACACCCCGATTATCGAGGTAAAGGATTAATGAGAGAAGTAAGAGAAAAAGCATTAACTCCAATAAAAGGAATGCCAAGAATTGCAGGATTTACTGGAATGCGTAAAAAATTAGGACTTGACTTAAATAAACCTAAAACTCATAAAACTATTCCTGATGATGTATTAGCATACATGAATGAAAGAATAGAACACTTAGACAATGTGGATGACTGGGGAATTACAGAATAAGGTGATATAATGGAAATAGAAACCTTTAACTTTGAACATCAAATGGATATGGAGTTATCTAAAAACTCCTTCCCCTATTTCTTTCAAAATGTTCTAGGTTTCATGTTTCCTAAATACCAACAAGAGTGGCTTGAATTAATGAATGATACACAAAGAACCGTTATTGTTTGTTCGAGAGACCACGGAAAATCTGTATTTATGCACAGTTGGGTTGTTTGGAACTTAGTCTTTCAAGAACCCCCATACCAAATGCTGTATATATCTTCTAACCAAAAGCAGACAATGGTTCACATGAGAGACATTGATAAGATGTTTACTCACCCAATGCTTAAACAATTTAAACCTGCAAGGGGTTGGGCTATTGGTAATATTACATTAACAAACGGAAACCAAATCTTAGAGCGTTCCGTTGGTTCACAGATTCGTGGACTCCACCCTCAAGAGATTATTATTGACGACCCTTTGAAAGAGTTCAGTATGACTGGTATTCAAAAAGTTACAGATTGGTTTTATGGTGACATGATACCGACACTTCACCACACCGCTTCATTGAGAGTAATTGGAACGCCTTTCAGTTATACAGATATTTACCAACAACTTGAGGAAAATCCTGCTTATACTGTCCGAACATATCCTTGTTTCAATGCTCTCAATGAACCCTTATGGCCGGAGAGATGGGATTATGATGCACTAATGGCAAGAAAGGCTGAAGTAGGTTCTTTAATGTTTACAAGAGAATACCTTTGCGTTCCTATTTCTACTGGAACTTCTTTGTTTAATCCTGAGTATCTAGAGAAGGCAAAGAGTAAAGAACATATTCTTAAGCCACATCGTCGTGAAGGATTTAAGTATTATGTTGGAGTAGACCCTGCTATTTCTACTGATGGTGACTACAATGTTATTACTGTATTAGAAGTAGATGAACACGACAATAAAACAATTGTATTCATTGACCGTTCTAAGAATGTAGAGTTTAGAGAAAACATAGAAAAGGTTAGGTTGATTGGAAAGATGTTTCATCCTGAAGTTGTGTTATTTGAAACAAATACATTCGCTAAATCTTTTACTCAAGAATTAAGAAATGTAAGCGACTTAAATGTTCACGACTTCAATACTACTCGAAAGAAAAAGGAAGAGATTATTTTGAGCCTACAAATGAATTTTGAAAATCAAAAGATTAACTTGCCTTATGGTAACGAAGAAAGTAGAAGAGTCTCAATGACTTTACTTGAAGAATTATCAATGTTTGCTATCACTGAAAAAGGTAAGTTTGAGGGCATTGGGGCGCATGACGATATGGTGATGAGCCTTGCCTTAGCGAATGCGGCAACACATACAATGAGTGAAACATTCATACTCCTTGACGACTTAGGCATATTTGAACCGCCCACTACCAACAAGTATAAGCGGCATAGTAATGGAGTCATAGGTGTGAACTTTTGAGGTGGTTATGATGGTTAATGAAGATAACTTAATAGAATCAAAGCCCAAGATTGAAGAATTGGAAGATTTACGAGAGGAAAAGAAACCTGTCGTTCAAGCCCTTAGTGATTTGGGTATTGAATTAGACAAAGGTATTTCCGATTATGTTATGTCGGATTACGAAGCAGTTAATACTTTATCTAAAAATCTAAACATTAATGCTAGTGAAGCAAGAAAACAACTTTCTTCTTTCCCTAATGAATATGTTGTTGATGGAGAAAATATTCCAGATTTAGTAAAAAAAATGCGTAAAGCAAGAAGAAAACTAAAGGGCGAAGATAGACTAAGAATGGCTAAAGCAATTGATACAGTTATTGATGGCTACTCCGACCACATTTCAAAGTGTATTGATTCTATTTATTGGTTAAAGCCATATAAAGAACCCTTGCTTAAAATGAGATTCAACGAGAAAGATTTAATGAAATTAAACAAGATGGGCGATGTTAAATCGAGAAGGAAAGTTGTAGATTCATTGTGTAAGTTTTGGGAACATGACTTAAAGAAAACCGATATGGTTTATGGTAGTGAATACTCTTCACTTGAAAAAACTTGCCGTTTAGCAAAGAAAGACTTTAGAGCAGAAATTAAAAACATTTCCGACCAGTCTCTTGTTAAATCAAAGAAAGAGAGAGTCCTTTCTTTTATTGAAAGTGAAATACGAAAACAACCCGGAATTGGAGCAAAACAACTTCATGATAAAATGCCTTCTGTATTACATAAGAACACCACTTCTAATATGATTTCTAAAATGGTAAAGAAATTAGATGTTGCTGTTGTTAATGGTGGTTATTATAAAATGCCAAATGAAATCAAAAAGAACATTTGGGCTTATACTGCGGCTTTTATAGACTCTGATGGATATATTACAATGGATAGAAACCATAACCCAAGAGTAGGCTTAATTGCTACTGGTGATAGGGGTCGTGCTTTTATGGAAGAAATGCACAAGTCAATTGGTTTTGGTAAATTGCATTTAAATCAAAAGTCTCCACAAGACACACGGCCTGTCCAAAGACTTAATTTTTATTCACAAGACAATGTTACTGACTTATTAACTAAATGCCTACCTCACTTTAGATTAAAGAAAGGTAATGCAGAATTGCTTCTTGAGTTAATAAGAATGAAAAAATCATATAAGAAACAAGACTGGTATAAAGGTCGCTGTGATGAAATATTCAAACTTATGAAGTGGGAGAACCATAAAGACCATGTAGGTTTCGATTGGCTAAAAGAAGGTATATATTTGGATGATATTGCTAAACTTCAAGGTAATAATAAAATGTCTTTGATGGATTCTATGGAACAGATTGGTGGAGTGGAATAGATGGCATATACATATTGCACTCGTTGTTACACTCAATCATATAGAAAAGTCATACCTTTTGGTTTTTGTAAGGAGTGTTGGGAAAAACAAGGCAAACCATCAATAATGAAGGTCGAAGAGTATATAGAGGATGGGAAACCTGCAAACAAGTAGGGGTGTAAGGGATGGCTGAAGAAAGAAGAAGATTTTCCTTTACTAACTTGTTTAGGCGTTCTACTCCTAAACCTGCGGATAGACAGATATACAACATGGGTATTCAGGAAAGGCAAAACAACTACATGATGACTGCACCAATTATTTATTCTATGGTGCAACAATCAGTAATTGTAAGAACCTGTATTACTCAATTAAAACAAGAAGTTTACCGTAGAGGGTATGTTTGGGAAAAGGCTTTCGAGGCTATCTGTAATAACTGTGGAAAAAAACACAAAAGGCCAGTTCAACAGTGTTCTCGTTGCGAATCTGATGATTTGAGAGTTCCCGATGTTAAGCAATTACAATTCGCTGAAAAGTTTTTGGAGGGATATGTTAATCCATCTGAACAATTATTTATTGATGTATTGAAAGAATTAGAAGATGATTTGAATACTATGGATGATGCTTACATTGTTTTGGTTAAGGAATATTTCTTAGACGGTAATGGTAAAATTAGAATGCACCGCATTAAGGAGATTTACCGAGGCGACCCAGTAACTATGTTTATTTATGCTGATGAGAACGGAGTAAAGGGAACAAAAGGATTTACTTGCATTAACCATAGAAGTATGTTATCTACTGAACCTTATGCTACTTGTGAAACCTGTGGTTCTAATATGAAACCAGTTCACTTTGTTAATAGAGCAAATGGTGAAGACCAATACTTCTTAGAAGGCGAAGTGCTACACTTTAGCAAATACAGCCCAAGTCGTCTTTATGGATTTTCTCCTGTTATTACTCTATATAATCACATTATGACTCTTATTGCTATGGAGAATTATGTCAATTCAGCATACACTAAAAGTAGAATGCCAAGAGGTCTTTTGGCGGTTCAAACAAGAAACATGGATTCGATGAGAGCCTTTTGGAGAGGCGTTAAAGAAAAAATGGAAGCCGACCCACACTTTATTCCTGTTATGGGAATTGAAGCCGAAGGTGGAAAGGGTGCAGTAGAGTGGATTAAGTTTATGGATTCTCTTAAAGAAATGGACTATATTTCAGTCAAGGATGATTTAAGAGATAGAATCTCAGCATTCTACGGAGTAAGTAAAGTATTTATGGCTGATAACACTACCAGTGGTGGATTAAATAATGAAGGTATGCAAATACTTGTTACTAATCGTGCAGTTCAAATGGCACAGAATGTTTACAATAATTATGTTTTCCCCTACTTAACAAAGCAATTTGGTATTACTGATTGGGAATTAAAACTCCCTCCATCGGAAGAAGAAGACGAAATTGCAGGTCTTCGTAAAAGAGAAATTGAAGTTAATATTGCTGCTTCAATTAAAAATTTAGGATTTGAAGTTGATATGGATGAAGACGGGCAATTTACTTTCAAAAAGCCTGAACCGGAACAGCCCGAACAACCGGCAGAAGGAGAACAACAACAGGGTAAAGACCCATTAGCAGGTTCTAATTTAGACCAAAGAGATTTAGATGAACAAACTAGAATGTTTGCAGAAGGTGGTGGTTCTAAACCCCAAGAGAACCCACCGGCCACAAGGAATAAAGCGAGGAACGAAGTAGGGCCGGATAAGCGCATGACTGGATTACCTGCTGAAGCAGGAAATCAAAATGTTGATTCAAGAACAGAAAGAAGAGTTGGTTAATATGACAGAAGATTTAAAGCAAAAAGAAATACGATTGAAGAAAGAATTGGCTAAGGTTAAGTCTCAAAACTCAGCCGATGGAAGAACCCTTAGAAAGAATCGAGATTTTTCAGTTGGTGGATTACCTCCTGATACTTCACATAAAAGCATGAGAACTTCTAATGATGTTCCCGATGTTATTTTACCACCTTCAAAGCGTCGTGGAAAGAAAGAAAACATTCCTTTTTGAGTTGATTTAATATGGTCTTCCTAAAGGCACAATTAGCAGGTCGTATGAACGACCCAGAATTTTTAATTAAGTGTCTTATTGAGTATATTGAAAGTGATATTAGAAAAGAATATGCAACATCTTCTAAAACAGACCAAGCCGAATTAGACAGGTATTTAAAGGAAGTTAAAAAGAATAAAAAAATTATAGCGCAAAGAAAGAAAAATAACAAACCTTATAAGAGTTTTGAACTTAAAGTAAGGGAATCTATGGCAAAAATCAAACAACATAAGAAGGAAGAAAAAACAAGACAGGATTCTAATTATAAGGGACAATTTCGTCAAAGTCGAAAAGAGATGGATTCTAGACTTAGTGATTTTAGCCGAGATAAAAATACTAAAAGTATTGATATTACTGGAGAAGAACTCTTTCTTACATTAAATAATAAAACTGCACTGAGAGAACTTAAAACTATTTTAAATAAACCTGAGACAAAAAAATACTTAAGTAGATTAAAACAAGTGGCTGTAAAGTTTCCTTATGAAGACTTGCCAATGAAAGGTGGTAAAGTAGATAAAAACAGTGATGGTTATAAGAATAGACTTAAAGATTTTTTGAAAACTTCTGGTAGAAATACTAGACAAAAGGGTGGTGCTGGTGCTAAAGGCATGGGTGCAACTAGGGAAGTTAATACCTATTTACTAGAAGCACTTAATAAATTAAAGGATGACAGCAAAGATGTTAAGGTTAAAAGAAATGCAACTAACATTATTAGATTAATTAATAATAGAAATGAGGAACTGATTGAGGCAACTAAAGAAGCAGAAAGGAAGAGGAATAGATTATTCGGCTCAACTGACGATAGTAGTAAGGTTAATAAAGTTACTAAGGCTTTCTGGGCTAAACTAGAAAAAGAGTTTAAAGACAATGTTTCTCTTGTAAGACTTCCTTTAAAAGGAAATGAAGAACATAATGCAAAGGTTCTTAGTGGACTACTTTCATATGGTGGAGATTTTATTGTTGCCATTTTGAGTTTAGTAGGAGAAAAGAGAAAAGTTGGTGGAGTTAATCCAAAGACTTTAGGAATACCAGAAAGTATGGTTCTTATGGAAAAACCAACTAAAGAAAAACAGCCAAGAGGAACAACGCCAACAAGAACAACTCCCGAATGGATGAAAGACAGGAAGGAAAAAGATACTAAGGTTCAGGTATTAGACCGAGACTCAACTCTTAGGACTAGCAGGATTTCTAATGTAAATTCTCCTAAAGTGGCAGAAGAAATTAAAAGATGGAGAGAAAGGGATTCGATTAAAGAAAACGGAAAACTTAAAAAAGCGAGCTAATATATTAGAACTCTTAGAATGATTGACATTTCAAAAGGTAAAGGAGATTATAAAATCATAATTAGAAATAAACCTTACAATTCACAATCTGAAGGTTATTCCGAAATCCTTAGTAGTGCTAATGCTATATCTAGAACATTTGGATTGAAGAAATTCAAAGATGTTAATTTATTAGATGTTATTAAACAGTTTGCTGAAAGGGGAGATGGTATTACCCCAAGTGCAAAACTAAAATCAGATAAAAAAGAAATTCAAAATTACATGGCTAATAGGAAAAAAGAAATTATGCAGGGTCTTAAACTTAAAAAGAAAGTTAAGAAGATTCCAAAGGTTTTACTTAAAGAGTATGATAAATTAACCGAAGAGATTGCTGATGATTTAAGTAAGTATTATTCTTTTACTATGGACACTAAACCATCTAAAAAACTAAATCCAAATAAGATGTTTCAAAAAGTCATCGGCAAGAATGTGGATTTCACAGTGTTTGGTAAGTCTCATGGTAAATTGTTACAAGAAGCAATTGATTCTGCTAAAGAGGCAGAAGAAAAAAGAATGTTGGCTGTTACAGAGGAAGAACTAAAGGAGTATTCCGAAAATAAAGAAATGTTATTTGAAACAAATAAGTTATTAGATAAAATAGTAGATGGTTTCGGAAAAAATGAAGAATATGTTACTGAGTTTAAAAGAATCTCAGAATTTGTGTATGAAATGAATATTATGAAGAAAAAATATCAATCTGCTAAACAAAAAATTAAACAAGTAATACCAGAAAGTTTTGAACCATACAAAGGGGATAAAACTGTTCCTATATCTCTTAGACCACCACAAAAAAGAAAAGATTTTATGGGGGGTAGAAAAACTGACCGTTCAGGTAGAGTGATTTCAAATGAACCTATACGACCGTATGGCGGCCTTATAAAAAGAGTCAAAAAGGCTTTACTTGCTAAACGAGATTTAGAAAATGCGGTAATAGAATTGTTACAGAAATTTAAAGAAGAAGAAATGTTAAGTAAATATAGTATTAGAACGAAAGCAAATGAAGACTATAATGAGTTTATTAAAGAAATAGACTTAGATTTTGAATCGGTAGGAGAAGAATTTATTGGCCGAATGAGGGAATTTGAGTTTGATATATTGTTTGAAGCATTTGATGACAATAAAGTTATTGCGGTTGAGGATTTATATGTTAATATTAAAATGTTTGAAACTAAAAGTAGAAGGCTTTTCGCCAAGAGTAAAGAAATAGAAGAATACCTAAAAACTGCTACTCAAGAAAGAGAAGAAGTTTCTTTGCTTCAACAATTCTTTGAGATTAAAAGAGCAAAAATGACAGGAGAAAAAATTAAAGAAAAGCCAAAGATGCTTGATGTTTTGACTCAAAGATTTAGAGCCAATCCTATTTTTGATGATGAGGGAAAAGAAATATCTTCAATTTCTGATATTGCTAAGTATTTAGAAAAGAAATATGAAAAAGTAATAGACTTAGATGATGATGACTTAGAAGACTTTATTACTTCTTGGAAAGAGCATTCAAAAGAAGAAGGAAAAAGACTCAAGGATTTAAATGAAAGACTAGAGGGGGAAGAACAATGACATGGGATTTTTATGAAGAAGGAAAAGAAATTATTCTCAAAGAGAATAAGAAAGACACGCCAAAAGAACTACTTGACGGATTAGATGCTAAACAAAGAAAGCGTCTTAAAAAGGTTCTACAATCGGCACAACCGACAGAATTTTTCGGAAAGGACTTTACTCAAATGGGTGAGTTAATTGATGTTCTTAAGGACTTAGACCTAGTTAAGTCCGATAATAAACTCAAGAAAAAAATGAAGTCAATGGATGATAGGAACATTGACATAGTGGCTACTGCTACTGAACTTCGTAAGGACTACGAGTTGCTGTATCGGCAATTAAGAGATTTAGTTTATCCAAAGAAAAAAGGTGATGAAAAGTGACAGAACAAAATGTAGAGTTATTAGCCATTCTTAAGGCTTTAACAGAAAAGATAGAAAATCTAGAAAAAACAGTATATCATCAGGATAATCTATTGATGAAGTCCGGTTTAGTAGTTTCTCAAAGTCCAAGCCCAAACATGAATAATGGTAGTGGTATTTCTTCTCCTATGGGAGATGTTGGAAGTATGGACTGGTCTGACATTCATAAAATGGTCGAAAAGGTAGGTGGACAATAATGCCGGAAAAAGTAACAAGAGAAGAAAAAATTATTGAATTAGCGATATTAAAGGCAAGAGAAACATTAGAAGCACTACGAGATGGTGAAGATACTAAGCCTATTATTGAAA
>Ga0181421_1000623_pt1 | contig 10475 bp, 11 predicted proteins | sample 44SPOviralmetaG_FD_130146 | JGI IMG/M metagenome (GOLD analysis project Ga0181421, IMG submission 130146) | Marine viral communities from the oligotrophic San Pedro Time Series (SPOT) site, San Pedro Channel, CA, USA - 44 SPOT_SRF_2013-06-19 | ecosystem: Environmental > Aquatic > Marine > Strait...
GAACCAGTTTCAACAGAATTTATCTTGACGATTTCGTTTAAATTACTCATATTGATTTATTAATTATTTATTAGAAGTTTATTTATTAATTATTATTATTTGAAAAGATAAAAAAAAATAAAAATAAATAAAATAATAATCTAGTAATTAACTAGATATAATATTCATAAATTATTTAGAGAGATACGATTGAATGGAAGTACATATTAACTAAAAACGGTCTACTATTAGAAACATCTGCTGTTTTTAATTGAATATTGAATTTCTGGTTAGTCAAATCAACCATTTGACCCCAATTCAAACCAATTCCCATAAAGTTTCCTTTCCATCGGTTTGCGTGTATTCTATTATGCCCAGTGTCTCCTATACTTTCAACAAAGTTTTGAAGGATTGCTCCTCGGTCAGTTAAATCATATGTAATATGTTTATTAAGGTTATCATTAAATAAGAAGTTAACACTATCCAAATTTACTTTATCAAGTTTTTGACCGTCTTTGGCAGCCACAGATTCGTCTGCTTGGTTTAAGAAAATACATGATACAGCATTACAGACTCCTGGCACTTTTGCTGAAATATTAGCATTACTAGAATTAATAGATGTTTTTAAACCAATGATAGACCTCATAACTACTTTTTGATTTTGTGTTGGTGCTGTTTTGTATCTACATTTAAGATTAGAAATTACATATTTCATAGTTGGAGATGTTTCATTAGTAAATAAAGCGTCAAGAACCTTAGCAAGAGTAATACTTAATTTAACATATCCAACTCTGGAAAATGGAAGATTAGCACTCATTTTATTAAGGACACATCTTGGTTTAAGAACAACATCACAATCACTAGCAATAGCGGTTCCACCAGCACCAGCAGAAATTTGTCCTTCACAGAAAGCGGTTGATTGATCTTGACTAGAAGAAATCATTTCACAAGCATCACTCGTATTGAAGGTATCATTATCTGCTTTTGATGCAACTTCAAACATAGCAACCATTCTAGCATATTCACTAATGTGTTCTGCTTGACCGAGACTAGTGCTTACATTACAACTATCTACGAAACAATGTGCCCCAGCGTTGTTATTAAAGAAAATCTGTTTATTTAAAGCACGTGTTCCCGAAGGTTCTTCCACAAGTAAATCAAAAGAAAGAACAACAGAATTTGCGACTAAATCCATTTCTGCGGTATCTTGAATCATAAAATCACACACGTCATTTTCTCCATAGTCTGCTTTTGCGTTTAGTGGTTCTGTAACATTATATTGAAAACTCATTTTTATTAATTATATTTATTAGAAGTTTATTTATTAATTATTATTATTTGAAAAGATAAAAAAAAATAAAAATAAATAAAATAATAATTAACTAGATATATAATTTTTAAAAATTGTTATTACGCGGTATCTAACCCCAATTGGAGAGTTGGAGTTATTTGTTGTACTTTTGGAATAGGCGGAAGTTTGGGCTTGTGTTTGATACCGAATATCATTGAACCGAGGGCAATTGCTCCCGCTACCACATCCGCAAACGGGTCTTCGACGCCCCCGCCGATTGCGTCATCTTCTAAAAATTTTTCACCAATTTTTTTAGCGCTTGATTTAACATCTGTGAGAGCATCGTCTTCTTCTGGGTCAATACTTGGTTTAAATTTTTCATTTACTGCTTTTGTGCTTTCATCAACATCAGGGTCTGGTTTAATTGATGGTTTAGGATTATATTTTTCTACGGTTTCGTTTTGTAAATTTAATTTTTGTTCTCTAGCATTAAGTATACCTTCTCTGTCTGTTGGTGCTTGGATATTTAATTGTTTAAATTTACTTTCAAATTCTTGCTTTGCGGCTTGTTTATCTGTATCACTTAATGATTTAAATTTATCTTTAATACTTCCTTTTAAATCTTTTAAACTTGCTTCTTTTTTATCAAGTGCTGATTTACTATCATCAAGCAATACTTTTACCCTAATTTTTCCACTTCCTCGCTGTGCGTTGGTTAAATCATCTTTTAATGATAATGAATTAGTATCTCTGGTAACATCTCTCATGGATTGTCTTAATTGTGCCGATTGCATATCTTTTATTGTAGGATTTATAGGTAATATTTTCGCTATATCTGGGTCTAATGAATTTACAGCATCGCTTACTATATTTTGTGATTTTCCTCCAAGATTGGTAATTCTTCCTGTTATATCATTAGATAAATTACCTAGTTTTTTTGTTCCTGTTTTAATATCTCTAGTAATATTTGGAATTAAATCATCTGTTCCTTTTGGTAATATTGTTTTAAATTTATCTTGTAATGTCTTTTTTAATAAGTTCTTTATTCCTTCATCGTCTTCACCTTTAAAAGCGTCTTCTAGTGCTTTTTTAGGGTTTTTTAATAATTCTTTTTTATCTATTTTATCTAGTTTATCTGTAAATGATTTAATAGTATCTTTTGAAATTCCTAATTTATTCTGTGCTTCTGTTGATAATCTACTTATTCCATTCTTTACCAAGTCAAGTCCCGTATCTTCAACACCTGAACCTGCTACTGCTTCTAATGGTGTTTTAACATTTTCATTATATTTCTCTTGTGCTTCTTTTGATTTGTCTTTTACTTCTGCTTCTTTTTCTCTTATTTGATTTGCTATTTGTGCCTTACTTGTTTGAAAATTGTATAAATCCATTATTTAGTTTAAAATTAATATATCAATTATTAATAATTAATAAGATATATATTTTAAAATATATTAAATAATGAGTTCTAGCAAAAATAAAATACAAAGATTAAAAGATAAAAGTGATAGTAATGTAATTGATAAGGGGTTGATCGATAATATTCCATTCCGTTGTCTACTTTGTGGGGCTTCTGGTTTAGGTAAAACGAATTTTTTAGCAAATATGATTTTAAAAAACGAGTGGTATGGTTCAAATTTTTTCGGAGACGATGTTTTTGTTTTTTCTCCTTTAAAAAACGATAATAAAATGAATACTATTATATCTCAAAAAGAAATACCAGAATCCAATGTATTTACTGAATTTGATGAAGATATATTAAAAGAAATATATGATTTATCAGTTAGAGAATTTGAAGAAAGAACTAATGCAAAAAAACGAATATATAATAAATTAATTATACTAGATGACTTATCATATTCGGGAGTATTAAGAGCAAAACAAATGGGTCAAATTAATAGGGTTTTCTGTAATGGTAGAAAACATAATATAAGTATTATTATAACTAGTCAAAAATATACTCAAATATCACCAGTACAAAGGAGTAATTTCACTTCTGCAGTATTATATAATACAGCAAATAGTCAAGTTGAAGCTATAGAACAAGACGTAAATTTTTTGAAAACAAGAAAATCATTTAAAACGTTATTTAGAAATGAAATTTTGGAAAAGAGAGACTTTCTTTATGTGTGTTTTAGTAATGAAAAAAAAAATATATACTTAAATAAAGATTTCAAAGTAATAGACCAAGATAAATATGATTAAATAAATATGGTGCCGCGAACTGGGCAGAATATCTTTCTTTTTGGTACTGGTTCTTCTATTACTGGTGCTGGTGGTGTTTTTGGTCTCATTGGTTCTTCTTTCTTTTCTTCTTTTTCTTTTTTCTCTTCTAGTTTAATTTCTTGTTTAATTTCTTTTATTTCTTGTCTTATTTCTGCTTTTTCTCCCTTATCTTTAATACTTTTAAAATCACTCATAAAAAACTCTAACTTTTTTTTAAGATCTTTTATATCATGTGTTAATTGTCTATGTTCTTCTCTTTCTGCTTCTTTCTTTTTCATTTCATTATATATTCTTTCTTTCGTATCATCATCTATTTCTCTATTATAATTAGACTTCTTTTCTATTGTTTTTTTTGGTTTCGGTGGTTCTACCTCTTGAACCGCTTCTTTTGGTTTTTCTTTTTTCATTTGTGCTTTTGCTTTTCTTTTTGCAAGAGATTTCTCCCTTCCTTTTCGTAGGTTTTCCAATAGTTGCTGTTTTCTTGCGGAAGTCATCTTTTTTTTATGTTTTCCTTTTGTAGGTGGTTTTTCTTCAATAGGGGCGGGTTCTTCTTCAATAGTAGGGGTTTCTTCTGTTATAAAGACGTCTTCCTCGTCACTAGACATGATTTTTTACAAATTAATTAAATTATTACAGATTATAACAAATCTTTTATAAATTAATTAGATATTATTTTGTGAAAATTAGTAAAAAATAAATAAGTTAGTAAAAATAAAAAATAAAATTAAAAATTATAGGTTCTAATTATAGGAATGCATCTCCCCTTACTTATATAATAACACGATTGACATCTTTTTTCATAATCCTTTTTGAATTTAAATACTTCACCACAGTCTTTACATTCTTTACGTGTTTTAATACACTTCTTACAATAATTACCTATTAATGGTCCTTTTTCTTCTTCTCTGTTTCTTATTACATTTCTTTCATTACATCCCTTACATTTCTTTTTATTTAAATCTTTATGTTTTTCTTTTAAATCTTCTACCATTTTTAATAATATTTTTTTAACATCTTCATCTTTTTCTAATCTAGCAAATTTTAATAAATTATCCATACATACAACACCTAGAATAAAATGTCCATCTGGATAATATCTACTCTGATAAACACATAAATTATGTAGTCCATCATCTTGACACCAACCACAAATACAAGCATAGCATTTAATAGCCCCTTCTGTGTCAGGATTTACAAAAATATATTTATTTTTTTCTGTTTTTAGTTTATATTTTATATTTCCAGGATATAATTCATCATCAAAATCATATTCTTCATAACGAATTTCTTCAAGTAAATTAAGACTTTTTACAGCAGTTTCATAATCAACACTTAATAATTTAATTAATCCATCTTTAAACTCTTGATAACCTATTTTTAATAATGTATATTCAATATATTTATTAGTTATATTTAATATTGTCTGTTCATCAAGTTCTGTAATATTAGGAAGTTCTTTTTTGATATACATATTTACACTTATATAACAGTTGTCTTGTAATCTAGTAATTTTTGATAATGAAATATATTTGGTTTTTGATAATTTATTTTTAATTTTTTCACCGTTTTCAATAATATATTTTTCTATTTTTTCCCAATCTTCGGTATTTGTAATAGGAACTGATTCCATCATATTGAATTTGTTTATAAATATATATGTATAAAACCCTTTATATTAATTTATTATAATTTTTTGTAATAATGTATTTATGAAAATAGGGTTTTAAAAATTGTGTCAAAAAATGGTCCAAATTTGGACCAGTAAAAATATACTCGTTTTAAAGGATTCGTCGCTTGTTTATATTTACTGGTCCAAAACGTGACACTTTTTTATTTTTTTTTTTACTTTTTGAAATTATTTTTTATTTTGAAAAATTTTTTGAAGAAAGTTTGTGACAAGATTTGGACCACCTAGAATTACAATTCATTATTATACTCGTTTATGTTATTTTCACCTTCATTTTACTTTTTTTTTTACTGTCAAGATTTGGACCACTTTTTTTGTGTTTTTTTAATTACCCTCGTTTTTTAATATTCTTCCCTTACCCCCTTTTTTCAATTTTGTCACAATTTGGACCACTTTCTATTTCTCCCTCTTTTCCCCTTTTTCTTGTATCCTTTTGATTTATTATTATTATTATTATTATTCTTCTTTGTTGTAATCTAGTAAAAAATAAATAAATAAATAAATAATTAAATAATTAAATTCGTTTATTTAAATAATTTAAAATATTTTATAATTATATATTTATAAAAACCTTAATATAAAAATTCAAGTTTTCAAAAATGCAAAATTCTTCAATTGATGATTTTCTCTCTAATAATAATATTAATTATTTTCCAATTAGTATAAGGATTAAAGAAGATGGTAAAAAAGAATTAGTTAAAATAAATGGTAGATTTCCAAAAACAACAGATTTCAATACTCTCTCAGTACAAGAAATAAAAGAAAGACAAAAAACCAAATTATCACATATAGCAATAGATACAAATAATATTTATCATATTGACGTAGATTTTAAAGATGATATTGAATATTCAAAAGAAGAAATAGATTTTGTTAATGAATTAAAAGCTAAATGTCCTTATTATAAATCATCATCAAAAGAAAGAGGGTTACATATATTTTTTAAATCAAAAAATGTAATAGATAACAATTCAAAGAAATTGAAATTTTTAAAAGATAAAGAGCATTCAGTAGAGTTATTATCTGGTTTGTGGGGTTGGTGTAAATCTGATGCAATAGTATATAATAGTAATTATAATATACCAACATTAGACTTAGAAGAATATTATCATAAAAAAGAAATTAAAAAAGTATCTAGTAAATCAAAAATTAAAAAAGAAATAAAAAAAATAAATACAATTTCATATACAAATACTGATAATGAAATAATTGGAATAGCAAAAAATATAAACATTGAATATTTAGATGATTATGATACTTGGACTCGTATTATATGGTCTTTATCATCTTATAAAAAAACAATGAAAAATACAGCAATACTAATATCAAAAAAATCAACTAAATATAATGAAGAAACATTTAATAAAATCTGGAACCAATCAATGCAAAAAATCAATATAGGAACATTGTATTATTATTCTAGAATGTCTAATAAAGAAGAACATTTTAAAATAAAAGATACATATTCAGAAAATGTTACAGAGGACTGGGCTACTGATGACGTTCAAGCAGATATATTTTTAAAAGATAATTTAATTAATTTAGTTATGAAAGATGATGAAGTATATATAAACATTGATAATATATGGTATAAAGATTTAAAACATAATAAACTTCGTAATTCAATAAGTATATATTTGATAGATTTTTTTAAAACAAAAATTAAGAGAGATAAAGAAAAAAAACGATTTTATGATGATTTAATAAATTCAAAAGATACAGAACAAGAATTAAGTAATTATACAGCATTAGTAGATGATGAAGAAAAAATAATTGAAGAAAAAATAAGACTAGAAATAAAAAATAAAAAATCAATTCAAGAAATAAAATTAAAACAATCAGAATTATTTGAAAAAATGATACATTCAAAAGAATTTATAACAAGGTTAAAAAGTGTATCTAGGACAAAATCAGTAAGCGAGAAAGTAATACAGAAATTATCATTTATTAATTTTGATAATATAGAATTTGATAATAATGGTTATTTATTTCCTTTCAATGATAAAGTATATGATTTAAAAACACATCAATTAAGAGATTTTAAAAGAGAAGATTATATAATACTTAAAACAGATTATTCATATATTAAATCAAATGAAGAACAATTAAATAAACTAGATACTCTAATTAGTTCTATTCTTCCAAATAAAAATATTAAAAAAAACTATTTACAATATCTAGCATGTGGTTTATATGGTGTTCCTATTGAGAAATTTGTTATTGCTAATGGTGATGGTGGTAATGGTAAAGGTGTATTAAGTGAATTAATGGAAACAACTCTCTCAGATAGTTTTTTTTATTCTGCTCCTAGTTCAATTTTATTAGAACCATTAAAACAAGGTTCAAATCCAGCAGTTGCTAATATGCATAGAAAAAGAATGATTATTTACAGAGAACCTAATACAGATAAGGGTTCCGGTAAAAAAATAAACGGTTCTGTAATGAAAGAATTAACAGGAGGAAAAACAATAAACGCAAGATTAAATCATTCAAATGATTGTAAAATCACTCTTTGTGGTGTAAATATTATGGAATGTAATAGCAGAGGAAAAATTGATGGTAGAATTGATAACAGTTATTTACGAAGAATGGCGGACGTTCCATTTCAAAGTACATTCTCGTCAAATGAAGCAGAATATAATAATCCTAGATTAAAAAAAGATAAAAATTATTTTAAAGCAGACCCTTATTTTAAATCAGACGAATTTATACAAGAATATAAAACAGTTATGTTTGATTATTTAATTAATTTCATTAAATCAAATGATGATTTTGAATGTAATAGAGTTGTTGATTGTGAAGAGGTTATTGAAAGAACAAAATTATATTTAGAAGATAGTGACGAGTTTTATAATTGGTTTATTACAGTATATAGAAAAGTATCTGATACAGAAAATTATATAACAGCAAAAGAAATTTTTGAAAAATATAAAGAGAGTGATGATTATAATAATATGAATAGAAATCAAAAAAGAGAAACAACTAAAAAAAGTATAGTAGAATATTTATCATCTGATTCTAAATTTAGACTAGATTATTATGATACAAAAAGAGTATATATATCTTCTGTAAGAACAAGAATAAGAAATTTTCTCGTTGGATATAAAGTAATTGATAATGAATTTAGTGATAATGAAGAAGAAGAAGAAGAAGACACGGATAGCGGAATTATAATTTAATAAGTTTAAATAATTTAAATAAATTTCTCATTATATCATATATATATAATTTATAAACACTTATTTATAAAATGATTAATATTGAAGGATTAACATTAGAAGAAATTAAAAATAAATTAATTGAAGAAAAAGTAAAACGGCGTAAATATGTTAAGAAAGCTTATGAAAAATATTATTTAAAAAATAAAAAAGAACTAACAGAAGAAGAGAAGAAAACACAAGATGAAAGAATACAGAAAAGAAGGGAATATATGAATAATAGATATCAAACAATTTATAAAGAAAGAAGATTAAAAGACAAAGAACAATTAACAACTTAACTCAATAACACCATTAACAATTTTAATAATACAATCACTCTTATTTTCAATACATGTTTTTATATAATCTATTTTTTCATTATTTTCAGTATCTTGTACTTCCTTTAAAAGTCTTATTTCTTCTGCCTTTTTCTCTCTCTTTTCCTTTCTTTTCTTATTAATTGTATCTAAATAATGTCTGTGTTTTTCTGGATTAGATTTAACTCTTTCATAATATGCTTTTTGAGCTTTAACAGTATAAGAAGGTCTTTTTAATTCAGTCATTGTCGTATATATATAATATTACTAGATATTATTTAAATTAAAAAAACTTAAAAAATATTTAATCTAGTATATATAAAATGATGTCTATAATTGAAATAGTAAGTGATTTATTTTTAATAAGTCAATGTATGAAAATAGCAGACCTTACAGAAAAACAACTAGATAACTTATTTGATTATAAAACTAAATTAATAAAACTATATGAAGAAAATTATAAAAATCACTTATTATAGAAAACTAAACTTATTCTATTTTTCAATTTTTCCTCATCAATGTAATTATTACTATGCCTAAAATTGCATAAAGGAAACACTAATAAACTTTTATTGCTTTTTAACGGAATACTCAAATCTAAATCTACTAGATTCAAATAACTTGTTTCTAATTCATTATCAGTACTTAAACTAATTAAAGCAGATAGTGTATCTGGTTTATTCAAACTATCTATATGAATTGCAGACCTTAGACCCTTATTAATAATGAGCTCATTCCAAATTCCAAATATATGATTATCTTCTTTTATTTCAAAATATTGTCTAGTAGTCTTATTAATAGTTTTTATCAATGGTTTTAGTGTTCTATCTATATATTCGTTATTATTTATATATGCTCTTTTATCTTTATTTATTACTTTACTTTTTACATTATTTGAAAAACTATATTTACAATCTTTATTTTTTATAGTTCTAGTATTATTTTTATTATATTTAGTATCCTTCGTAAGATATTTATGATAACTTTTATACATCTTATCAGGATCTATTTTACCGCTTATATCTGCTCTATTCTGTGTAGTAGGTATATTTTTTGATAATATTTTAATCATATCTTTATTAAAAAAACCATCTTCAAAATAATTCGCCATATAAAAACCAATAGGAATAGAACCCTTTAAAAACATGTAATTTTTATTTGAATCTATCTTATCATTATCTATATTAATATATGAACCATTTTCTATATCTAGTGTATTCTCTTCTATCTCTATAAATTCAAACATTTAAAATATATACTAGATAATAAATTTTAATCTAAATCTATATTATATACTAAAAATGATTAAAACAAAGAAAGCATCTAAAAGCTATTTAGCAAAAGCATCACGAGAACTATTAAATAAGATAGTGAAACAACACAATATAAAAAATACATCAAGAATGAAAATATCAGATTTAAGGGATTTAATGTTTCAGAAGCGTGTGAGGGAGCATGATCCTAATTTTACAGAACCAAGTTATCCTTTAAGAGCACCACAGATACAACCCAAAATAAAAGATTTAAAAAAAAGTATAGCAGATATAGATAAGAAATTAAAAGAACAAAAGAAAAAGACTGTTAAATTCGTTAAAAAAGTAATTAAAAAGAAAAAAACAATAAAAGGTCAAAAATCAGTAATTAAAGACCAAGACGACATTATTAAAGGAGCAGAAGAACTTGATAAAATATCAATACAAGTTATTAATGAATTAGAAAAAGAAAAAAAAAGATTAGAAGATATTATTATGAGTTTATAAATCTAGTATTAAATA
>Ga0181421_1000625_pt1 | contig 10450 bp, 11 predicted proteins | sample 44SPOviralmetaG_FD_130146 | JGI IMG/M metagenome (GOLD analysis project Ga0181421, IMG submission 130146) | Marine viral communities from the oligotrophic San Pedro Time Series (SPOT) site, San Pedro Channel, CA, USA - 44 SPOT_SRF_2013-06-19 | ecosystem: Environmental > Aquatic > Marine > Strait...
GATAGTGTTGATAAACTCCAAGAATTTGCTAAATGTATTAATATTGAAAAATATATTAATGCGGTGGGTTGTTATCATTATTGGAGAAATATTGTATGGGCACTTGCAAGTGTTGGTGAATACGAATTAGCTAAATCCATTAGTATGCAAGGTAAAGATACATGGGATAGTATAGCATTTGATAAAACTTATAACTCGTATACTAAAGAAAGAGGTATCGGTATTGGAACATTTTATTATTATTGCAAGGCAAGTAATCAGGATTTATATTATGAACTAGTTGAAAAATATAAAAAAAAAATGTGTGTCTCTTCGGCAGTTTCACATGATGACAAGGCTAGTTTAATATTTGATTATTATGGTGATTATTTTGTATGTAAATATAAAATACTTCATATATGGTGTGAAGAGCATAATATATGGCGTATTGATGATGAAAAAAGATTAACTAGACAGTTTATTTGTTGTGTTCTACATATTGCAGGAAAAGACGAACTATCTAAAATAAATAAATATGATGATGAAGGTAAAGTAAGTGACAAATATAAAGAACTATTTATGCTGATACATTCAAATAAACAACTGCCCGAATTAAAAAGTATTACTGAGTGTTTTATAGATAAAATTGCACAAAGAAATGATAATATTGAATTTGATAATAAACCGTATTTATTAGCATTTAATAATACTGTGTATGATTTTAGAAATAAATTATTCAGACCGCAACAAAAAGACGATTATATTAGTATGACTACTGGTTATGACTGGGAGCAACCTACACAAGACCAAATGGATATAATTAAATTTTTAATAGAACAAATATTTATTAATGATGAAGTTCGCAGATGTTATATGAGTGTTTTATATAATGGTTGTATTGGAATATGTCCTGAAAAATTTATTATTGCTAATGGTGGTGGAAGGAATGGTAAAGGGTTATTAAATGATTTAATGCGAATGGCTTTAGGTGATTATGGTTATAAAGGTAATAACTCTACGCTGTCTGAAAAAATGAAAAGTGGTGCATGTGTTGAATTAGCAAATTTCCATAAAGTAAGATTTATTCAGTTTTCAGAGCCTGATATATCACACCCGATTAATGTTGCTACAATGAAAGAATTAACAGGTGGTGGTGAAATTAATGCACGTGGTTTATATTCTTCTAAAACAACTACAACCCTTGAGGCTATTCTTGTTGTAGAAGCAAATGAAAAACCTTCACTTAATGGATCGGATGCTGATAGTAATGCATTAAAAGAACGAACTAGAGATATTTTATTCGAGTCAAGTTTTACAGCAAAGACTGATGAAGAAGTAGATGAAGACAATAAAATATTCAAACAAGAACCATATTATAAGACATACGAGTTTCAAAAAAATCACTGTTGTGCTTTATTGAATTATATTATGCAGTATGAAGGTATTGATAAAATATATACTCCAGATTGTGTAGCTAAACGCAGTCAAGAATATTTACTAGGTAATGATGTTATATATGAAACTGTTATAGATAATATTGTAGAATGTGATAATGACTTTGTTAAAGTATCTGACCTATATGAGGTGTTTAAATTTAGTGATTGTTATATTAATATGAATAAGTCTGATAAACGTAAGTATAATCTTAAACATTTTAAACACACTATTCAGTTACATAGCCAATTTAAAAAGTATTATAAAGAGAATTACCAATATGATAAAACACGTGTAAGAAATGTATTACTTGGTTTCCGCTTACTTGACGAAAGCGATAACTAGGCAATAGCCAATTATACAACCCCCAATAACTAGGCAATAGCCAAAAAGACCACTTTTTGCCCCATTTTTGAAAACCCTTTTATATTATTATGTTAAGATTTTATATTACTTTTTATTTTTGGGGCAAAAATTGGTCTTTTTGGCTATTCACTTATTCTCTCTTTTCTCTCTTCTATTTTATATAATTATTATATTATATATAATATTCTCTCTTCTTATATGGTAAAAAAAAAATATATATAGTATATATATACTAGTAGTTATACTATTTAGTGACAAAAAAGGAACAAGGTTAAGTCAGGATAATTAAAATATTGAGAGATAATATATACCGATGTCTACCGACAATACAAAAGAAAATACAGACGAAATACCAGTAGAAAACCCCGTGCAAACACCCGAAATTAAGGGGACACTAACTAAAACGGGCAAGATAAGGAAAGAATTATCAGAAAAGGATAAAGCACGTAGGGCGGAGATATTAGCCGAAGGCAGGAAAAAAGCCCTAGAAAAGCGTAAGCAATTAGCAGAGATGAAGAAGACTCCACCTGTGACCAAGCCTGTACCTGAACCCGAGCCTGAGCCTGATGTAGGCGAAGAAAAAGAAAGTGATGATGAAACTTTACAGGTTGTACGTAAGCAAAAGAAGAAAAAAAAAGCACCAAAGAAAAAGATCATAATAATGGACGAGTCTAGTGACAGTTCTAGTTCTGAAGATGAAGTAATAGTTAAACGCAAAAAGAAAAAGAGAACGCCTACACCACCACCGCCACCACCGCCACCTACACCACCACCTCAGCCAGTTTCTGCCCCAAAGCCATCTGTGCCTACATTATCAGAAGAAGAGTTAGATAAATTAAGACAAGATAAAATACGTAGATATAATGAAAAGAAGAAGCAAGAAAGACTGATGCAAAGTATATTTGGTTGATTATTTTTTGTCACTACAATTACATTCTTTAGCATCTTCATTAAAAATTATTAACTCATTAAGATTTTTACGAAAGCACATAGTAGGGCATTTTGGATTAAAATCAATTAATAAATTGCCGTATTTATCTTTAGTTGCATGGTTGTATGCAATCATAAACTTATTCTCATCGACTGAACCGCCCAGTTCTTCACGTATTTTTCCCATCATTTTTTCTTGTTTATTTTTAAATATAAGTAGATGTGTTAAATTCTCACGTAATGCACGTGATACACCCTGCGGCATGGAGTACGTCTGACTAATTATAATAACAGCCAAACCACACGCTGACCTATTTTGTTCTGGTTCATTTAAAGGTGCAATATGTCTATTTAATGTAGCTACTTTAGTTAATCCTGATGATTGTAAAATTGCTGGAGATGACAGTATATCGTCCATGATTAGTAGAGATGTAGGGGGGCGTTCATATTTATATTTCCATACTGGCTTACTCATATGCTCATCTAAAAATCCTAGTTCCTCAAACTTAAATATTTCAACATCAGTTAATTCTCGCTTAGATCGTAATATGGTGACAAATTCTTGATATAATATTTTTTTTCTTTTAAATTCTGCATATTCATCTCTATCAGCCTCTACTTGTTCTATCACCTGTTGTATGCTGTCTTTAGTGGGTTCATATACATCATATTCATCTATTAATTTACCGAAATAACTTTTATTTGATAAAAATGTTGGAGTAATCATGTAAATTCTATCAAAGGTATTTTCTTTTTGAGATTGTGTGACTAACTTACTTACACTAAATGATTTACCACTATTACGAACAGCACTTACATACATCAAACATGGTTGTCTAATAGCATAATGGCTTGTTTTATATTCATTACTAACGCCTTGTGATGGATCTGTATCGGCACCATAAATTGGTATTTTTTTAGTAGTGATTTTGTCACCCATCTTTTATATATAATAATATTTTATACTTGATTCATTAGACTAGGTTCATTATTGCTATGACCAGCATTTTGTGTATCAACTATAAATTTGTCACCACAACACCCCGAATGAGTGCTTACCTTCATACGATAAATCTTATATGCAATTACACACAGTAACAAACTAGCACAACCCTCAACGCCAATTGAAGCCAAATTTTCAATATCCATTTTATAATATAACTAAATATTATATATGGGGATAGGACTGAATGAAGAAATAGTAAATGAATTAAAACAGGAATATCTAGAAAATTATGAGAAAGGAATTAATACAGATGTAAGTGTGTTTTATATAGGTGGTGCACCTTTTAAATCAGATAATTTAAAATCTCGTATATTTTCAGCACAAGGTTTACGTGGTGATAAAGTGCAAGAGACAATTGATAAAGAACAGCGTGAAAGAATGGAGTTAATGGCTGAAATGAATCAGGTTATTTATGACAGGCGTAAGGCATTTGGTAGAAATTTTTTTGGTTTTGATGATAGAAAGGCTTATAAAAATATTAATAATCAAGATGTTAAAGACTATAAATTTGTTGATATAGATAATGATTTAACTGGATTATTTGTTAATGATAATAAAAAAGAAGTTGTTATTGCGACTAGGGGTATATTACCTGGATTTGATAGAAAGGATACATTACAAACTATACCCATGGTAAGAGATTATTTATTGGAAACAGAAAAACCTGAATCTTTTGGTGGACAGTTTAAAAAAGATAGAAAAATGGTTGATGAAATATACCGTAGGGTTAGAATTAATTATCCCGACTATAAAATAGTAAAAACTGGACATTCACGTGGTGGGGCTGTTACTGTTTATCTAGGTAGAAAATGGGATTTAGAATATCACGCATTCAGTCCTGTAGGTAATAAAGCCGATTATACATATAGTGTACCAGTTGTAAATGGTAATATTTATTATCACACAAAAGACCCTGTATCATATAATTTTCATAAAAGAAAAGGATTAAACGTAGAGCAACATTACGAGTTATTTAATACTCGCATTTATCCGCATTCAACTAAGGATTTTTTTGATACAGATAGTGTAGTAGTAAAATATCCTAAATTATCTAAAGCGGAACAACTTGGATTAGAGGAGGAGATTATGCTTGACTTGCAAACAAAAGATGAAGATGTAATTAGTGCGGAGGAGTATGTATTATCAGACCTTGGTATATTTGATGGATTTAAAAGAAAAGAGTATAATCCCCGTGCCGATCCAAAACAACAAAACACGATAGCATTACTTGGTGACATACCTACAGAACGTGCAATATTTAATGAATATGTCCCTAGTGTATATAATGATTTAGAAATACGACCAGCTAAACCATTTAAACCTATGAATTTCTCTGTATTAGATAGTGACAAATCAGGCAAGATATCATTTGATGAATTCAAAAGATATTTTACTAAATTAAATTATGATGATGATATTATAAAACAATTATTTAATACATATGATGTAGATGAAAGTAATAGTATAGATAAACAAGAATTTGATAAATTAGTTTTGAGTTTATAATTCACTTCTGACAAAAGGCTTAAATGGTGGGTCAGCGTGTATATTGAAATTATTATGTTTTCTTAGAATTTTATTATTAGAGTTTTCTATATCACATTTGGTGTGAGCCAGTCCAAACACTTTATCTCTTACACCAGGTTTAGGTTGCGGGTACATTGAGAACGTATCAGGTACATTATTTCTAGGGTGTGTCCTTAAATTTGTCATTCCTGCTAAACGGGTGGCACCCATACATGGCTCATTTGTATCAAAAAATTGATATGCAGGTTGCATATTCATAATAGATGGTGTATTCATTGGATCATCTCTCGCATCAAAAATTAAATCTTTATGCAGGGGGCGGCTCATGTCTTTGTAAATAGCCATAGGTGTTAAAAATTCGCTGTTAGATGGTAATTTACCACCTGTAATACCATTTTTCATTTGAGGAGTTAGAATACTCATTATATATTATATATTAATAAAATAATAATTAATATATATAAAATGGTAAAACTTTATAGCAATGAGGAGATGTTAGAAAAATGCAAATTATACCAACCAATACCTTTAGCCATGGAACAAAAGATTTTACATTATGAAGGAAATCCCAATAATATAAATATACTAAATGGTGTTATTAAGTCGCCATATAAAACAGGACAACCAGTAGATAGTATAATAAATTATGCTAATCAATTAGGACAAGATTTACCTGTAAGTGCTGATGTTTTTATAAGTGCTTATGAAAAGGCTTTAGATGAGGAAATAAAAAAAGGTACAAAGCAAGTAATGGACGAACTATTAGAGAAATTAGAAATGGAGGGTGAGGATTTTGATTTTCAAGACCAAGTTGAATATGCTGAAAGTGCTCGTACTGCATCAAGTGGTAATCTTGAGGAAAGTATAACATCAATACTTAAGTTTGATGATGTAGAAGAAACTAAAAGAACAAGACGCACTAAACAACAAATGACAGATGCTAGAAGCATGGGTGAAGAAGATGAATACCCTCAGGGTAAAGTATCTGCGGGTAGAGAGGATAAATTATAATTTTTTTTTCTATGTATATATAAATGTCAATTGAAGGACTTTGTCACGAGGGTTTAAGATATGTGGATGATGATGGTGAAGAAAAACTGATACCAAGGGCTAATATACAAGATGGATATAAATATAGTATTAAGGATACTGAGAAAAAAGAACATTTAATGACATTATGTTTACAAAAGTATCCTCACCTTGACAAAATGACTGTAGAAATTTTCTGCGATTTTTATATGAATCACCCTGATAAGATGGAAGAAAATATGATGAATGATAAAGAGTATATGAAAAAATTTAAATGTTAATGTATATAAATGGCTACTAAATACGCTAATAGCACAAGATATTTATTTGTTAATACTGAGGATTTTCCAAATAATGGTGACCAGATAAATAACATAAGACTTAATTTAGGAGGTAATAGTTTTGAATCAGATGATGATAGTTTAATCAAAATGTCACTTACACAATTTAATATGCCTAAGAATTTTTACAATGTAAATGATACAAATAATACTTTCCGTGTAATTCAATCAGGATTTACTCATGCTGGAAGTGGGGTAGAAATTGATGCTTGTGATTTTAAAATGAAAATTCCACCAGGTGATTACCTCACATCAAGACAACTCATACAAGCCTTTTGTGATAGATTAAAAATAGTACTTGACGCTCATGTTAGTTCGGCTGGAACTGCTATGACCTACACTGTAGCACCAAACGGCGACCCAACATATCAATATGGATCTGCTGTGATTAATTCAAATGCTAGAGTTATACCAACTGATAGTGCTGATATTAATACACGATTATTAGGTGTAACGGTGACAGCATCGGTTAGTGATTTTAGATTCACTAACCCTATTATTATACATTCACTACATATTAGTCCAACTGAGGGATTAGTAACTACTAGCGGGGCTCTGCTTACCGCAGATGAACAATTTAATGACTCGGCTATGCTCTTTGGTGGTAATAGATGTAAAATAGCAAATGACCCTAGTAGTGATACTGATGCTGTTATGACTGCTAATAATTGTTTTAGCATAAGTGATGCTGATCATGTAACAACCATAAGCGGATATTATCCTATGAATACCGCCCTACATACCTTACCTTATATATATATTCGTGTGAATACAGTTGTGAATAGTACAACATCAAATTTTGAAAATGTTTCACATAATCATACGAGTCCTATTGTCCCTAGTCATATTTTAGCAAAAGTGGAACGAAAAGAAATGCTTGATGGTTCAATTTATTATAGGTCTAGTGATGAGGTGGTTTATGAAAATTATATGACACAAAATAGATTAAATGATTTGCAGTTTAGTATAACTGATGATAAGGGTAGAGTAATACCACAGAATAACTTGGGCGTTAACATGGGAATCTTTAGTAATTATACGGCATCTAGCAAAAAAATAAATGTAGACGGTAATTTATTTTGTGATTTCACTTTAAAATTGGAAAGAATTCCCATTCCATTCGCACCAAATATTTTACAAGGGCATCCAGATCCAATTAGACAAACTAATAATTTAGTTCAATCAAATATTCCAAATAATAGATGTATTCTTTAGCATAATTTTTAAATATTACGATATTATATAATTATGGATTCGGGAGGAATACCCCAAGTACTTGCTTATGGATTATCGCAAATGTCGTCTGTCAGTTACAATGGCTTTTCTATCTCGCCCTCTACAGGCACAGCAAATGTTTTACCCAACGGACAGGTACGCTTTCAATTACCTAATAACGCATTACTTGACATGAAATCAAGCAAAATTACATTCACAGTTAAGACGACTGAAGATGTAGGTGCTCGTCTTCCTCAAGCTTCGCAGTTTTGGAGTAGAATAGAGGTAAAGTGTGCTGGTATTTCTATTTACAATGGCTCTAATTTCAATCACATTGTAGAAAATGTAAAAGTAAATATGGGACAGAAAAAAGTTTGTGGTGTTACAGGACACAAAGATTTCTTAGATGCTGGCACACAAACAGGTAAATTACTTGCATCTAATAAATCGGAAACATACGATGCTGAATTAGGCACAGACCAAGCATTATTCGCTATTGACCTAGGTGAATTTAGTGAGATTCAACCACGACTAATTGACACCAGTCTTCTAGGACAACTTGAAATAATTTTAACCGTAAATGATAATAAATGTTTATCGGTAGTTAAGGGTTCTGCTGGTGCTGCTCGTGGCGGTTCATCTTCTATAACAACAGTTAGTGCGGAAACCGGTGCGGCAGCTGCTACATTTGAAATTATCCGCCCTACCATGTTTGTTAATATGTATTCGCTTTCCAGCGGAAGTTATGCTCAAGCAGTCAGAGCTAAGATGAATGACGTCGGATACCTTTCGTTATGCTATGATAATACACTTGTCTTTAACCAAACATGGACAGGCAGCACTAGATTCTCTTTAAGTGCTATGAGTCTTAAACGCCTTACAGCGGTATTCCGCAGAAAAACTGCTGCCTCTACCCTTGAAGGTGCTGTCCCAATTGTAGGAGGGGCTGCAGAAGCCCTTTCAGCCAAAGGTGCGGTTTATGGTATTTATGGTGCATCAACTCTTGCAAAAGCAGGTATAGCCGAGTACCAAACTGCCGGAGAACAATACAGTTTACCTACAGCAGAACCAGCATATAATGCGTCAAAAGAAACAGGTGTAGCGTTTCATTATGATACTGCTGGTGGTGTCAATCTCAACTGGAAAATCCAATCGGCTCAAGTTCCCAATTACTTTGCAACAGTTGCGGAACAAGCTGAACTCACAAAACATGCCTACAATATTGATGAGTTCCCTAAAGCCAGATTAATGGCTCAATACTTATATAATTTTCATGCTTTCAGCATAGGCCTTGGCATCCCAGAAACTCCTCTTGACCGTAAGTTAATTTCAGGCTTAAACACAAACGCAACAAATGCGTTTATCAGTTTAGAATCGGCTGGCTCTAACAGAGATGTTACTCACTATGACTGCTTTGTATTAGCATGCTGCGATACGATCCTGCGCATCGGGCAGGGCAAGAGTGTGGAGGTCATCAATTGAGTTGAAAAAAGTAAAATTATCACTACATAATTAATTAGTTTATTATTATAATATTTTTTATAGAAATAATATAATATATGTTGCAAAAAGCAATAGAGCAATTAATAAAAAAAAATTTAAAATATGAATATGATGTAAGTAATGATTTGTATACAATACCTGTACCAGTAATTAAATGGAAAGATAACCAGTTGGCTTTTGACTGTCCATTCTGTCACACAAATTATAAAATAAATGGTGAACCTTATAAACGATGTTATTTTAAAACACATATACATGGACTATGTAAAAAAGATAGTGATGGAAATTACGGAGTTCGTACGCCACACTGTGACAAAAAATCTAAAAATTATTGGGGATTAAATGAAATAAATTATGAATTTAAATTAATAGGAAATAATATGATTTATTGAAATCCATATTTCTTTTTATAATCTTTAATGTTTTTATTAATATCTGTACTATCACCCCATAATATTAAATATGATAAATGAGATGCAGACATAGGTGGTGCTTTATCAAATATTTTTTTATGTCTTGCTCTATATGAATCTCTTGCTTTTTTGTCACCAGTTAAAGTATAATCATTCATGCCTTTTGCTCCAAAATTTATTGTTTTTATTTTTTTGTCACCATCATAGTATATAGCAGTATATTTCTTATCCTTTAGATTAGATTTATTAATTGTAACTTTCATAATATATTATCTATATATATTATATTATGAGTAGCATTCAAGGTAGTAAAAGGGTTACTGTTAGTAGTGCAGATATTACTGATGATGATGGTTTATTAGTTAAAACTACTCAGATCGCAACGCTCCCCATAGGTATTGACGATAGTAGCAAACTGTTTAAGGGTAGCGACATAGTAGGGTATGCTACTACAAATTTTTTACAAGATGGAGAACTGGCAGATATTAATGGCATAAAAACTTTTGTCAGTGATACAAACCAATTGAAACCTAGTGAGGGTGCTTTTGTTAATGGTGATAAAACTAAGTTAGACGGCATAGCAACAAACGCTAATAATTTTAGTATCGGAGCGGGTGATATTACAAACACCATGTTAGCAGCAGGGGTTCAAACAAGTATTAGTGAATCAGGTTCAGGTAAATTAATAACATCAGGAGCAGCACATA
>Ga0181421_1000627_pt1 | contig 10435 bp, 12 predicted proteins | sample 44SPOviralmetaG_FD_130146 | JGI IMG/M metagenome (GOLD analysis project Ga0181421, IMG submission 130146) | Marine viral communities from the oligotrophic San Pedro Time Series (SPOT) site, San Pedro Channel, CA, USA - 44 SPOT_SRF_2013-06-19 | ecosystem: Environmental > Aquatic > Marine > Strait...
GAAACAACCCTTACCGAAGCAGGTGGGGCGCAGTTCATTACTCCACAAGGATCTCTTCGTGTGAATGTATCAAGCGCAGGTGGATCAACTAGCGTAACCGTTATCGTAAAACCTATTGTAGCCTAAGTGAAACAACAGCTGTTAACCAGAAACCTCTATACAGGACAGACCAGTTCCTTAACTTTTCCTTTAACGAATAAGTTAACGAATACGTTGATGGGTTTAAGAGCTGCTGCTGGTCCTTCGTACGATGCTAATGCTCAAGCGTATTTTACTGCGGTTGAAGCAGCAGGAGGTTCTTTTGATTTGTCATCTCTTGACTCAAGCTATACTGAGGCGTATACAAAAGAAAAACATAACGATTTATTTGTTAGCCTAAGTTCTTATTGGTCTACCATTGGTCAGTTTGTTATAAATTGTGCAAAGACTGGGGCAGGCATTAGCATTCCCGCAAAGGGGGCTGCAATGACTACTGCTAACTTTACTAGTGGCAATTACACAGCAGCCAAAACTGGAAGTACAGCAATGGGTTTAAGTGTTAATAGCAGCATTTCACAAACCATAGATGCTGCAGACGCAAGTGATGTTATAAGTTATGGCAAAAGAGAGGATTACACTCTTATCTCAGTATGTACATCAGCAGGATATTCTGACCCAAACTATGGTTTTTACTATGCTCAATCATCACCAAGCACTTCATTAATAAGCACAGAAGTTTATTATGATAAATTGCTATATCATATAGGTCAAAATGCTTCAACTAGTATTCTTTATAATAGTTATAGTAACGATGGATTCTTAGAATTTAACAAAGAATTTGGTCAAGCTAGAATAAAACGAAATGGAACAACACTAGCAACTAGTGGTTATTTTAGCACAAATTATTACACAAGTGCTGACTGGAAATTAAACTGGTCAACAAATTCGTATTCTGCAAAATTTCCATTGCATATGTCTTTCTTAGATGGAACTGTTCCATCAGATATTAAAACAGCAGTTAGAACATTTTTAGCTGCATTTGGAGATACAACAATTCCTGCATAACATGAACGAATCAGAAATATCTTTATTAGCTAGTTGTATAAACGCTGACCCTTTTACTGAAGAGCAAGCTGAGTTTTTACAAAAGTGGTGGATGGTAACAACACAGGATGATGTTTCTACTTTTAACAACACACTTTTGCACAACTTTAAAATTTCACCCAGAGAAACAATTGATGGGCGTATTGTAATACCAGTAGCATTGCTTACTGATTTAGAACTATATGATTCAATCATTGATGAATTACAGGAACTAGATAAGGTTGAGTTAACCCCACAAGACTTTTCAGATTGGGGAGAACCCACTGAGTCTATAGATAATACATCGCCAGAACTTACTGATGAACTTAGGTCAGAACTAGAGGAGGCAGGAGTAATCTTTGAATAATAATGGATGATATAATTTACACATCACTTATCGGAATGTTTGGCTTCTTTGCTACTATTGAACTTACACCTGTGAATGAGGTACTTGGTTTTGCTGTTGGTGTAGCTACCTTTGTTTACATGGCATCCTCAGCAATCAAGGTAATCAAAGAACTTTTAAATAAATAATGCCAAGTATAAATGATAACACTACTATCACTATACCACTACGCAACTTGCTTGCATTAGTAGCTGGTACAGCAGTAGCTGTGACTGGATATTTCCATGTTACTGAACGTGTTACAATGCTTGAGCATGACCTCGTTATGGTTGCATCAAGAGTAAAAGATAATAGCGCTTGGATTGTAGATTGGGAAAAAGAGGGTCTACTACCTGCTGATATTATTCAAAATAACAAACTAGAATTCCTTGAAAGCAGAGTTCTTAAAATGGAGAATATACTAGAAAAATGACACCAGAACTTATAGCAATGTTAGGTGGAGGAGCAAGTGGCTTTATTATGAAGTTCATGGCTTCCCAAGCACAGAACCAAGCTCGTTTGTTTGAGCAGACCATTAAGAAACAACAGACTGCTGATGCATCTGCGGATGCTGCTGAGAAGCGTGGTGGAGAAGGAGGTGCTTGGATACGTAGATTTATCGTAGTTAGTACAATGTTCGCAGTAATCGCTGCACCATTCGTTCTGGCTTTTACTGACTTCGGTGTAACTATCCAGAAAGACACTAGTTTTCTTTTCGGACTCTTCAAGGGTGCGAAGTGGGAAACAGTCACAGGATATGTTATACTACCAGAAGTACGGCAGACCGCCCTTGCAATCGTTGGCTTCTATTTCGGATCCTCGCAAGTTAAATGAATGAAGTACTCACAATCATCTCATCGTTGTGGCCTATCGTCGTCGGCCTCGTTACGCTCATTGTCGTCTTGGCTAGAATGCACTACAACATCGAGACCCTTACGGAAAAGGTCAAAGTCCTCTTTGATTTCCATAATAAAAGAAAAGATAAATAATTTATATGCACCAATCAGCTCAATCAATATATAGTACGCTAGAAGGTCACAGATATCAATATCTAGACAGAGCCAGACAATGTTCCCGCTTAACACTTCCGTACATTATGCCAGACGAAGGCTTTGGCCCACACAGTCGTTTGGAAACACCATTTCAGGGCGTTGGGGCAAGAGGAGTAAATAACCTCGCCTCTAAATTACTGTTAGCACTTCTACCTCCCAACGCCCCCTTCTTTCGTCTAAACGTAGACAAATTCCTTCTGGAGCAAGAAGGCGCCGAAGAAGCTGTAGTAACAGAGATCGAAGGCGCACTGCAAAAAGTAGAGGAGTCTGTCATGGAGGAGATCAGTCGCGAGTCGTACCGTTCTTCTATACACGAAGCTCTAAAGCATCTAATTATTTGTGGTAATGCTCTACTGTACTTCCCAGACGATGGCGGCGTGCGTATGTTCTCATTGGACCGCTATGTGGTAGAACGAGACCCGATGGGTAATGTTATCAAAATAGCTACAAAAGAAACTCTTAACTACAAAGCGTTACCTGATAATATCAAAGCGCTTGTAGGAGAGCATGACGCTCAAGGAGGCGACTCTCATATTTACACTTCTGTTTGTCGTATTGATAACAAGTGGGAAGTATCACAGGAAGTAAACGGAATGATCGTTCCCGATTCCCAAGGAACCTACGATCTCGATAAGAATCCTTTTATCCCGCTCCGCTTCACTCGTATTGACGGAGAAGCTTACGGTCGCGGGTATATCGAAGAGTATTTGGGAGATCTCCAGAGCCTCGAAAAATTAACTCAAGCTATCGTAGAAGGAAGCGCTGCTAGTTCTAAGGTGTTGTTCATGGTTAATCCCAACGGCACCACAAACGCCAGATCGTTAGCTGAGAGTCCTAACGGAGCTATTGTTTCAGGCAACGCCGCTGACGTAAACGTTCTTCAAGTTAACAAGGTAGGAGACTTCCGCGTTACTCAAGAGACAATGAATACTATTAAAGATCGTCTGGGCCATGCGTTCCTTCTGACTTCAGGAGCTGTACGCAACGCAGAACGTGTTACGGCGGAAGAGATCCGTATGCTCAGTCAGGAGCTTGAGACAGCTATTGGTGGTCTCTACTCACTTCTTTCTACAGAGTTACAATTACCTATGATTAACAGACTCATGGGAGTCATGGGTAAATCAAACAGGTTACCTAAGCTTCCTAAGAATGTGGTCAATCCTGTTATCATTACAGGTGTTGAAGCTTTAGGACGCGGTAACGACTTACAGAAACTAGACTTGTTCCTTGCAGGAGCAGCTCAAGTCGTAGGGCCGCAAGCTGTGGCTCAATACGTAAACGTTAGTGAATACTTCAAGCGCAGAGCGGTATCCTTGGGTATCAAGACGCAGGCTCTCGTTAAAACAGACGAAGAAATACAGGCTGAGATGCAGCAAATGCAACAAATGCAGTTGACTGAGAAGCTTGGACCTGCTGGTATAAAAGCTATAAGCGAGAGCGCTAACGCTCAAGCACAAGCTCAACCCGAAGAAGGAGAAGAATTATAATGTCCAACCTACAACAAGTACAAATTAACGAACCAACTGAATCAGAGAATATCTCCCTAGAAGAACAAGCAGCTATGCAAGAGGCTGCTAACCCACAAAGCGAAACAACAGAGGCAGCTCCCGCGACTGAAGAATCTCGTCCTGAGTGGCTTCCTGAAAAGTTTCAATCCGCTGAGGATCTAGCAAAAGCCTATGGAGAACTGGAAAAGAAAGTTGGACAACCACGAGAAGAAGCCGCAACAGAAGAAAGCAATACGGAGGAAGCTACAGGTATTAGTGGTACACTCAACGCCGCCACCAACGAATTTATCGAGAATGGTGAACTTTCTGCGGAGAGTTTTGAAGCTCTCGCCAAAGAGGGCTTACCGCGTGAGCTTGTTGAATCCTATATCCAAGGACAGCAAGCAGTGATGGAGACGCAATCCAACCAAGTAAAAGAAACTGTGGGAGGAGATGCTAACTATCAAGCTATGGCTGAGTGGGCCGCTGAAAATCTAAGCGAAGGCGAGATCGATGCCTTCAATGAAATTGTTGAATCAGGCACTGTCGACCAAGCTAACGTAGCTGTTCGAGGACTCTACGCTGAATTTAGATCAGCAGGAGGCAAGGCGCCTAATCTGCTACAAGGCTCTACTTCAGGAACTGGAGGAGCTAAACCATTTAACTCCGCAGCACAGGTAACTGAAGCTATGCGGGATCCTAAGTACAAGAATGACCCCGCCTATCGTCAGCTTGTAGAGCAAAGACTGGCAGTTACAACGGCGTTTTAATTAAGATGAATAACCCACCTGACGCCTCTATGATATGAAAAGAAAAGGCGTTTCACTAAGAAAAGAACACAAATCTAAAAAAGGTGGACTGACAGAAAAAGGCCGAAAGTATTATAATCGTAAGACTGGTGCCAAACTCAAAAGACCGCAACCGAAGGGTGGACCTAGGAAGCGGTCTTTTTGTGCGCGTATGTCAGGAGTAAAGGGACCTATGAAAGACAGTAAGGGTCGTCCTACTCGAAAAGCTTTAGCCCTCAGACGTTGGAAATGTTAATATGAAAAAATGTACCTGTGGTAACTCTAAGTCCATGCCAATGTGTGATGGCACCTGTTCTAAAAAAGCTAAACGTAAACCCCTAACTATTAAGAAAAATGCCAAAAGTCGGTAAAAAAGAATACTCCTATACAGCCAAAGGAATGGCCAAAGCTAAGAAAGAAGCAAAACGCAAAGGTCTAAAAATTAAATATCGTGGCTAAAATATGTCCTAAAGGTATTGCTTGGGCAAAGCGTACCTTCGATAAATATCCGTCAGCTTATGCAAACATGGCAGCGTCCAAGTATTGCAAAGATCCGAAGTACGGAAAAGGTAAGCGTAAAAAACTTAAAATAAAGAAATAATGGGTGAGCTTGCAAAGTGGCGAAAACAAAATTGGGTCCGAATCGGCACAGATGGAAAGATTAAAGGCCCTTGTGGAACGTCTAAAAACAAAAAGAATCCCGACCGTTGCCTTCCGATGGCAAAAGCTAAAAGCTTATCACAATCTCAACGAGCCACAACCGCCAAGAAAAAGAAGCGGGAAGGCTCCAAAGGAAAACAATTTGTAAGTAACACCAAGGCAGCTCGTGTGTCTTTGCGTGTGAAAAAGAAATAATTTTGTCCCTTACGTGCGACAAGTAGCACAATGCCCTCTGCGGAGGATAACATTAGGTTAGCAAACGAAGCATACTAGTGACAGATCAAACCTAAAAATAAACCTAAAAAGAAAGTTAAATCATGGCATTTACAAATAATGTTGCTCCCTCTCGCGTGGGTGTAGTCAACGGAACTACTGATGGTTCCTTTGCTCAGGATAATGCTCTCTTCCTCAAGGTGTTCTCAGGTGAGATTCTCACTACGTTCGAAGAAGCGAACATAATGAAGGATCTACACACTGTACGGACTATCTCTTCTGGAAAGACTGCACAATTCCCAGCTACTGGCGTAGCCACCGCGAAGTATCACACCGCTGGTCAATCTCTTATCGAGGCTGACAACGGTTATCAATCGGATATCAAGAAGAATGAAATCACCATCAATATCGATGATGTTCTTATTTCTTCTACATTCCTCGCAAACATCGACGAGTTGAAAACTCATTACGACGTTCGTAGCATCTATGCACAAGAGCTTGGTAAAGCCCTTGCTAAACGCTTCGACATCGCCGTTCTGAAGACTCTCGTTGCTGGCGCACGCCAAGACGCTACCGTTACTGGTAACTCTGGTGGAACACAAATCACTGGTCAAACTCTCACCACTGGTGCAGGACTTCTTACAGCACTGTTCGAAGTTGCTCGCCAACTTGACGAGAAAGACATCCCAGCTGAAGATCGTTTCGCTGTCTTGACACCAACTCAGTACTACAAGCTGATCAGCGATCCTACTACTAACATCGCACTTAATCGCGATTATGGTGGTGAAGGTTCTGTTGCATCTGGCAGTGTACCTATGGTTGCTGGTATCCAGATCTTCAAGTCTACTCATATCCCAAGCGGTAACCTTGCCTCTACTACTACTGGCGACGGCGCATCTAATAATGATGTGTTCGACGTTAACCACAGTGGTTCTGGAAATGGTTCTGGCTATAACGGAAACTTCGCCTCGACTGGCTTCGTTGCTGGTCACAAGGCAGGGGTTGGTACTGTCAAGCTTCTTGACCTTGCCACTGAGTCTGATTACCAAATCGAGCGTCAAGGTACGCTCTTCGTTGCTAAGTACGCAATGGGTCACGGTGTTATCCGTCCTGAGTGCTGCGTCGAAGTACAATAATTCCTTAACCCGATCCTCTCCCTGCGTAGCGGGGAGGGGGTCACCCTTTTTTATTTATGCCAACTCTTACTACTCAATTAGAAGCCGTTAATTCGATGCTGGGTTACATTGGCGAAGCGCCTGTAACATCCATTTCATCTCCTTCTACTCTACCTGTCAGCGCCTCTACAGCTTTGACCATACTAGATGAAGTTAGCCGTGAAGTGCAAAGTGAGGGCTGGCATTTCAACACAGAGTATGATGTTACGTTATCCCCTGACTCAGGAAACAGCAATAAGATTGTTCTTTCCACAGACGTCATTGAGGCCGACGTAGTAGACCACAGTGCCGACATTGTGCCTCGTGGTTTAACACTATATGATAGAAAGAACAACACGACAGCGTTTACCAAAGATATAAAGGTATCGCTAATACGATTACTAGATTGGGATAGTTTACCCGAACTAGCACGCCGTTACATTACTTTACGATCCTCACGTACTCTACAAGCTCGTATTGTTGGGTCACGTGAACTAGAAGCGCTTATCGCTCGCGATGAGTTTACAGCCAAGGCAAGACTTGAGGAGTTTGATTCTAGGACTTCCGACAGGACTATCTTTGATAATGTTGACACAGCGCACCGTATCGGAATAAATCGTAATTATAGAATTTCATAATGCCGTTAATAAACACCGCACTACCTAATCTAATTCAAGGAGTTAGTCAGCAACCTGACGTTCTTCGCTATGAAGGACAGTGTTCTTTACAAGAGAATGCACTGAGTAGTGTAGTGAAAGGGTTACAGAAACGTCCACCGACAGAGTATGTATCTACTGTATTAACTACATCATCAGATGACTCTGCTGCGTTACTGGACTCTTTTGTTAAGTTCATAGAACGTGATAAAGGAGAAAGCTACTGTGTTATCATTGATGGAGCAAAGCTACGCATCTTTCGTGTAGAGTTGCCATCAGGCGTTACAACTCCTGTAGAAGCATCTATCAAGGTTAACAACGAAACCTACACTACTGGTTATCCGTTAACCTCCAGTAATTACCTATACTCCGCTACGTCACACCAAAACATTAAGACGTTAACTATTGGAGACACTACTATACTTACTAACACAGCTCTACCTGTTGCTCAGGGAGCAGAGACTTCAGGTGCGTTAGCTGACGAAGCGTTCGTGTTTATCAAGCAAGGCGACTTCGAGAAAGAGTATGTGATTACGTTGCACTACCCAACAGCAAATGATCGAGAATTTAAAGTTGTGTCTGGATCTAACAGCCATGCAAGTAACGCCTCTACCTCTTATATTAGAGATCACTTTTTAAACATAGATCTTAACAACGACGTAACGGAACTCGATATGACAGGGTTTGCTTCTGCCGTAGGTGAATCTGGTTTACTTATTAATTTGTCCGCTTCAGCCGCTCAAAGCAGTGGCGAAGCTCCTACTGGTATTAGTGTATCAGATGGTTTAGCTAACACAGGCTTAGGTGCTGTTCACATAGAAGTAGAGTCTATATCAGATCTACCTAAGTTCTGTAAAAATGGTTTTCAAGTAAAGGTAAGAGGAGACTCTTCGTTAAATGAAGACGACTACTATACAAAGTTTGAAACAAGTAATGGTAAAACATTTGGTAATGGTTCTTGGAGAGAGACAATAGCTCCTAGCATCAAGACTTCCATAGGAGATAACGCACCTGTAGCTCTGGTAAACACAGCTGAAAACACGTTTGAGTTACGTGGACTAGGGCTTACCAAACGAATAGCAGGAGACAACACTCTCAATCCCTTTCCATCCTTCGTCGGCTCTAGTATATCTAACTCTTTCTTGTTTAAATCAAGACTAGGGTTCCTTGCTGAAGATGCTGTTATAATGTCAGAGGCTGGCTTTGGTCCTTCGATCAACGCTACTTCGTATTATGTTAACTCATCATCGGACAGTACGCACACAAATGGTTACTACTATCCGCTATACTTAGATTCATCTGTTATCTACGGAGACTTCACTACGTTTACGTTTGATGCGTTTCCTAACACTACATTCTACAGACCAACTAGTAACGCAGGTTTTCACGCTAGTGACGCACCTACAACAGGAGAGATATCATTTACAAGTGAATCAACTATCACAGTAAACAAAGAGGTAACAGGTTTTAATTTCTTTAGAACTACAGTTACTCAAATACTAGATTCAGATCCTATTGATGTCAGAGCATCCAGCAGAGAAGTTACGACTTTTAGATCTGCTCAAGCATTCCAAGAGAACTTAATGATCTTTTCGGATCACTCTCAGTTTGTCTTGAAGGGCGGTGAGTTACTTACGCCTTCGACTGTTTCCATCACACAAGCTACAAACTTTGACTACGAAGAAACAGTAGATCCGTTAGCACTAGGTTCTTATCTATACTTTCCTTTCAAACGTGGTGACTACTCTGGACTGCGTGAATACACAGTAAACTCTACAACAGACATCTTTGATTCTGATGAGATTACACAGCACGTTCCTCGTTATATACCAAAAGACATTACGTCTCTAACAGGTTCTACGAACGATGGTATCATTGCTGCGTTGTCTGGAAGTGTTACTGTAACTGACCAAGGAGTGATTGATACTAGTTATAGTACATCAACTATATCAGGAACATCACACCAGTTTATTGGTGGTGGAGATCTTATATATCACACCACAGGTTATGATGCAGCTGTGGCCATGATCACTACTGAAGACACAACTTACACTAAATTTGATGGCTCTAGCACTACACTCAGTGGATCACATCGTTTCCCTAACTTTGTTTCTGCTTACTCAGGTGTCTTAGGATATAATGGAGGCGTTAGTAATCGTTCCGTACTAGCAAACGGAACTTATGAGCAAATGACAACTTCACAAGCAACTACTGTTTCTTGGTTAGCTGGTAGACCTTATCAGTATAGGACAGGCGTCACTAACGGAGTTGTGATTGGAGACATTACAGCAGACAGAGCAACTGGATTTTCTACATTAAAGACTGCTGTTGCAGCTGGTAGTGGATACACCTTTGAAAACTTTTCAACACATTATATGCTACAAAGTACGACGCCAAATCAACGTCCTTTAATTGTGTGTTCTGATGTAAGCAATAATAACGTATTAGCAGCAGGATTCTATGGTCCAGATTCAAGCACAAGTTCTCCTGATCCAGAAGATAGGAAAGGGTTTATTATTATAAACGGAGTTACATATGTAGGAAATACCTCTCTTTCGGATTTGTTAGTAGATTCAGGAGATACTAAGTTCCAAAGAACTTTACACTTTTCTTTAATAGGAGACGCAACTGAAGCTAAGCTGTACATTAACAATACACTTGCTGTTTCTGTTACAGATAGTCTTCATGGTTCAGCATTAAAGTTACCAACTGATTCTACTGTTAAAGCAATACAGTTACACACCAATGGTAATGGTAACCCCTATGGGCTTCACTATGCTCGTATATACCGTAAGAAACTTTCAACCGCCGAAAGAAATGTTAACTACAACAGTCGTTACAACTAATGTCTAATATATACATATACAAATACTTCTTTAGTGGTAACAAAAAGATTCTAGGAGCTTGGATGAAGTTCACTGTAAAAGGTGTAGTTCGCGGTATGCAGTTCTTTGACTCTACCTTGAATATCCTATCTC